>WNFX01000413.1_pt1 | contig 41270 bp, 23 predicted proteins | sample 5400111 | NCBI WGS metagenome assembly WNFX01 (sample SAMN13153363, study PRJNA577476) | soil metagenome | isolation source: 40 cm soil or saprolite under grassland replicate 1 | place: USA:California | collected 2016-06-15
CCCCGCCGCCACCACCGCCACCGGCACCGGCACCCCATCCCACACCACCGAACTGCGCAACACCCCGAACCGCCCGAACACCACCTCCCACGCACGCCGCAGCACCCCGGCATCCAGATCCCCCTCCAGCACCAGCCCGATCTGGACCCAGTACACCCCCGACCCCGGATCCAGCCGGGAATGGAACAACATCCCCTGCTGCAACCCCGTCAGCGGATAAACGTCCTCGATCGCGCGGCCCCGCGCGCCAGCTGGAGAATCGGATGTCCTCATGGCCGACCTCCCAAATCGGCGATCTCGTCCGCTTGGGCCGGCGAGCCGAGGCGTTGCTCGATGACGTCAAGGGTGTGCTGATCGAGTGCGGCAAGCGGGAAGTCCGCGAGGGTGTAGCCGCTGGCGCCCGGGCTGCAGCAGTACTCGATCAGCTCGCCGAGAATCTCCAGGTATCGGCGGGCCAGCCGCTGCACCGTGGAATGCTCATGCACCTGGCGGGAGTACGTCCAGGTCAGCTCGAGCCGGTCAGCAACGACCCGCCCGTCGAGCTCGACGAGATGTGCCCGCCGCCCGGATCCGGCGCGGTCGGGTCCCAGCGACTGCGGCAACGCCAGGAACAGGTCAGCGCCGGCGGCACCACGGTCGGTCAGTCCCAGGTAGTTCAGGCTGACCTCGGCCGCGGGCATCTCGCTCAGCGCGCGGCCGACCTGCCCCGCCGCCAGGTAGCGCAGTACGCCATGGCTGAGGCCCCTGCGGGGCACCCGCCGCAGCTGTTCTTTTGTCTGCCTGAGCGCGGCGCCCAGATCACCCGGGTACGCGTCGAAGGTGACCGTGACGGGAAAGATCGTCGTGAACCAGCCGACGGTACGCGAGACATCGAAATCGGGCCCGAGGTCCTCGCGGCCGTGGCCTTCAAGGTCGATCGTGACCGTGGGCTGGCCGGCCCACTCCCGCACCACCATGGCCAGGGCCATGACGAGCGCGTCGTTGATCCGCGTCCCGTATACGGCGGGCACCTTGTGCAGCAAGCGGCTGGTCTGCTCGGCGGACAGCTCACTTCGCACGCTGCGCGCTGAGCCGAGATCGTTCACTCCAGCTCGATGATCGCGGGGCACCGGGGCGGAAGCTGGCGCCGACAGCCAGAAATCCGCCTCGGCCAGCAGACCGGCCGAAGCGGCAAGCTCGGTCAGCCGCCGTGACCAGCTCCTGAACGACGTTGTCTTGGCCGCCAACCGGGCAGGCGTTCCGCCCTGCACCTGCTCGCAGGCGATCGCCAGGTCCTCGACCAGGATCTGCCAGGACACCGCGTCCACCGCGAGGTGATGGATCACAAGCAGCAGCGACTGGCCGCGGTCACCGCGGTCGAAGAGCACGGCCCGGATCAGGGGTCCGTGCACGAGGTCAAGACCGGTGTGCGCGCTGGCGGCGGCAGCCGCCATCAGATCGCGCTCGGCCTGTTCGGCCAGCCCGGTCAGATCGACCTCGGTGAGCACTTCGGCCCGCTCAGCCGCCGCGCAGTACTGTCGCGGGCCGGCCCCGCCGGCGCCGAGCCCGGTAAGCCGCAGGCGCAGCGCGTCGTGCTGCTCGAGTACGGCGGCCAGCGCCGACCGCAACGACTCAGGAGCAACCCGCCGCCGGACCTCGAGCAGCCGGGACTGGTTGTAATGGCCAGGCTCAGGCAGGTCACGTGCGATGAACGCGTGCTGGATCGGCGTGAGCGGGACCTCACCGGTCACCGGTCCCTGCTCGGCGCCGGCCGGATCCCGCCGACGGCCGGCCAGCACCGCCAGTTCCGCGATGGTCTGATGCTCGAACAGCTCGGCAGGTGTCAGGTTCAGCCCGCCGCGGCGGGCACGGGACACCACCTGGATGCTGACGATCGAGTCGCCGCCAAGCTCGAAGAAGTTGTCGGTGACACCGACCTCGCTCAGGCCGAGTAGGTCGGCCCAGATCGTGGCAAGAAGTTCCTCCGCGGCGTTGCGAGGGGCGACCAGGTCCCAGGTATCGGCGCGGACGTCGTCCGGTGCCGGGAGTGCCGCGCGGTCAACCTTCCCGCTGGCGGTGCGCGGCAGTGCCGCCAGTTCCACGAAACTCGCCGGCACCATGTACTCGGGTATCCGCCGGCGCAGGAAGTCACGCAGGTCGCCGACGGGCGGCAGGCCGTTTCCTTGGCCATGGGCAGTGACGTAGGCGACAAGCCGCTGATCCGGGACCTCCACCCTTGCGGCGGCCATGACCACGGCAGTCGCGATGTCGGGGTGGGCGGTCAGCGCGGACTCGATCTCGGCAGGCTCGATGCGGAAGCCGCGCAGCTTCAGCTGATGGTCGTAGCGGCCAAGGTAGATCAGCTGCCCGTCCGCCCGCCACCGGGTTCGGTCCCCGGTCCGGTACAGCCGTGACCCATCGGCCGCGAACGGGTCGGGGATGAACCGCCCGGCGGTCAGCCCAGGCTGAGTCGCATACCCGCGCGCCACCGCGACGCCACCGATGAACAGCTCACCGGGCACCCCGACCGGGACGGGCCGCAGTGACCGGTCAAGTACGTACAGGCGAGTGTTGGCGACCGGGCGCCCGATCGGAGGCGCCATCGCGTCGCCTGGGCGCTCACAGGGCCAATACGACACGTCGATGGACGCCTCGGTTGGCCCGTAGAGGTTCTCGACCCGCGCGGCAGCGTGCCTGGCATAGAACCGGGCGACGTCGCGGCCGGCCAGGGCTTCGCCGCTGCACACCACCAGCCGCAGGTCCCGCATCGCTGCGGCCCATTCGTGCTCGGCGAACTCGTGGAACAGCGAAGGGACGAAGTGCGCGACGTTGATCCGCTGGTCATCGATCAGGCCAGCCAGGTAATCGAGATCGCCGTGCCGGCCGGGCTCGGCCAGCACCAGGCAGCCGCCCACCGTCAGCGGCCACAGCAACTCCCACAGCGAGACGTCGAAGGTTACCGGTGTCTTGTGCAGGACCCGCTCGCCGGGGGCCAGCCGATATCGCTGCTGCATCCAGGCGAGCCGGTTCACGAGCCCTCGGTGGGCCGCGAGCACGCCCTTGGGCATACCGGTGGATCCAGAGGTATAGATCACGTAGGCGAGCTGATCGGGGTGGGTCGCCACGTCAGGAGTTACGGCCGGCGCCGAGCCGGTCGGGTGCTGGTCGTCGGGCCGCAGCAGCGTCGTGCCCGGCCAGGCCGCATCGAGACCGCCGATCAGAACCGACGCGCCGCTGTCGGCGATCATGTACGCGAGCCGTTCGGCCGGGTGCCCGGGATCGAGCGGCAGGTACGCGCCGCCCGCCTTCCAGATCGCCAGCAGCGCCACCACGAGGTCAAGGCCGCGGTCCAGGCACACCCCGACCACCGTCTCGGCCCGCACGCCGGATTCCCCCAGCCGGTGCGCGAGACGGCTGGCCCGCGCGTTGAGCTCGGCGTAGCTCACTGATCGCCCGGCATACCTGACGGCGGTGGCGTCCGGGATGGCCGCCGACTGGGCGGCGATCAGCTCATGCACTCCGCCGACCAGCGGTACCGGCACGGCCGTGGCATTCCACTCGAGCAGCATCTGGTCCCGCTGCGCGGCAGGTAGCTCAGAAAGCTCCGACACGGGGCGCCGCGGCGCGGCCGCCACCGCGTCGAGCAGTTCAGCGAACTGCGCGGCCAGCCGCTCGATGGTCGGCCTGTCGAACAGGTCGGTGCTGTATTCGAAGGTTCCGCGCAACCCTTCGGCGGCGGCGTGCGTGAAGAGCGTGAGGTCGAACTTGGCCGTGGTATGCGGCAGGGCAAGTTCCGCCGCGGTCAGCTGGGCGCTGAAAGCTCCGCTGCCTGGCCCGCCGGCGACGCCCAGATGGTTGAAGAAGATCTGGAACAGCGGGGTCCGGCTCCGGTCCCGCTGCGGTTGCAGGGCGTCGACAAGCTGCTCGAAGGGCAGGTCCTGGTGGGAGTACGCGCCAAGGGCCGTGCCGCGGACCTGGACGACGAGCTCGGTGAAGGCAGGGTCGCCGGACAGATCGGTACGAAGGACCAGGGTGTTGACGAAGAACCCGATCAGGTCCTCGGTCTCGGCCCGGTTCCGGTTGGCGATCGGCGTCCCCACGACGACGTCGTCCTGGCCGCAGTACCGGCTGAGCAGCATGCTGAACGCCGACAGCAGGACCATGAACATGGTCGCCCCGGCGTCCTGGCCGATTCTGGCCAGGCTGGCCATCGTCGGCACGGGCACGCAGAATTCGACAAGCGCGCCTGCCTGCGTCCGTACCGGTGGCCGCGGCCGGTCGGCAGGCAGTTCGCAGAGCGCCGCGCCCGCCAGCCGGTCCCGCCAGTACCGCAGCTGCCGTTCGAGCACAGCGCCCTGGAGCCATTGGCGCTGCCACACCGCGAAGTCGGCGTACTGCGCGGACAGCGGCGGCAGGGGTGACGGTCGGCCCGCTTCGAACGCCTCATACAAGGCCGACAGTTCACCGCGCAGCACCCCGGCCGACCATTCATCGGAGGCGACATGGTGCAGCACAAGGCACAGAACGTGGTCGCCGGGGGCGAGCCGGATCAGCCGTCCCCTGACCGGCTGGTCCGTGCCGAGGCTGAACGGAACCGCCGCGTCGGCCGCGGCGATTGCCATGGCATGGGGCCAGGGGTCCCGGTCAGCCGTCAGGTCCACGACGGCGAGCCCGAGCCCGAGGGGCGGATCGATCACCTGCAGGGCCGCGCCGTCGACGGTGACAAGCCGGGTCCGCAGCACCTCGTGGCGCCGTACCACCTCATCAAGGGCACCCTGCAAGGCGGCGACGTCGAGCACGCCCCGCAGCCGCAGTGTGACCGGAATGTTGTAGTCGGCTGAGGCAGGCTCCAGCTGGTCCAGGAACCATAGCCGCTGCTGCGCGTACGACAGGGGAAGCGGGCCGCTCCGGCCGACCGGGCGGATGGGGGGAGCCTGCTCGCCGGGTATCGCCGCGTCGACAGCCGCTGCGACCTGCCGCACCGTCGGGTGATCGAAGACGGTGGCCAGCGCCACCTCGACCCCGAACACCGACCGCAGCCGCGAGACGACCTGGGTGGCCAGTAGCGAATGGCCGCCTAGTTCGAAGAAGTTGTCCTCGACCCCCACCTGACGCAGGCCAAGTACATCCATCCAGAGCCCGGCGACGGTCTCTTCCGTCGGGGTGCGTGGCTGCGCCGGGGCCGTCGCCAGACGCGGCCGCGCGTACTCGGGCGCGGGCAGGGCCGGCCGGTCGATCTTGCCATTGCGGTTCAGCGGCAGTGCCGCAAGCTCAACGTACGCCGCCGGGATCAGGAAGTCGGGAAGGGTCCGGCGCAGGAAGGCGCGCATCTCGTCGGCCGGCGGCATCCCCTCGGCTGGATCCGCGGGCACCAGGTAGGCGACCAGCCGCCGGTCGCCGTCGTCCTCCCTGGCCAGAACGACCGCTGCGGCTAGCTGCGGATGGGCGAGCAGGGCCGCCTCGACCTCGCCGGGCTCGATGCGGAAGCCGCGGATCTTGACCTGGTGATCGACCCGGCCCAGGTACTCAAGCGCGCCATCTGACCGCCGCCTGGCCAGGTCGCCGCTGCGATACAGCCGGGTGCCGTCGGCGGCGAACGGGTCTGCGATAAACCGCTCCGCGGTCAGGGCGGGCCGGTGAGCGTAGCCGCGTGCCACTCCGGCGCCGCCTATGTACAGCTCCCCTGGTATGCCCGTCGGCAGGGGGGCCATGAACCGGTCGAGCACCGGGAGCCGCATGCCGGCCAGCGGCCCGCCGATCGGGACGCTCTCGCCAGGCACGTCTTCCACCAGGTGCCAGGATGCGAACGTGGTGGTCTCCGTCGGGCCGTAGACGTGCAGCAGCCGCCGCGGGCCGCCGTGCGCGAGCACCGCGCGGATGCTGGCCGGGTCGGCGGCCTCGCCGCCGAACAGCACGTTCGACAGCCCGCGCAGACCCTGCGGCGCGTCGGCCGCCAGCCGGTTGAGCAAGGCCGTGGTCACGAAGAGCACGGTGACGCCGCGGGCGTCAAGCTCGGCACTGAGCGTCAACGGCGACAGCAAGGTCTGGCTGTCGATGCCTACCAGCGTCGCGCCGTTGGCCAGCGCCCCCCAGATCTCGAAGGTCGCCGCGTCGAATGAGCTGGTCGATGCCTGAGCGATGACGTCATGGCGGTCAAGCGCCACGTAGTCACCGGGTGCCACAAGCGCGGCGATATCGCGGTGGCAGACGCCCACCGCCTTCGGCCTGCCGGTGGACCCTGATGTGTAGATCAGGTAAGCGAGCTGATCTGGATGGCCAAGGACCTGCGGAGCCTCCGCAGGCGCTGCGGCGATCGCCGCCGCTGTCGCCGGGTCGTCCAGGGCCACCGTCCTGGCCCGGCCGACCGGGAGCAGGTCAAGCATCGCCGAGCGGCACACCAGAACCGAGGCCCTGCTGTCAGACAGCATCAAGGCGGTCCGCTCCGCGGGGTAACCCGGGTCGAGCGGCAGGTACGCACCGCCGGCCTTGAGCACGCTCAGCAGGGCGACGATCAGGTCAGTTCCGCGATCCAGGCACAGGCCGACCACGACTTCCTGGCCCACCCCGAGCATGCGCAGGTACTGGGCGAGACGGTTGGCGCGGGTGTCGAGTTCGGCGTAGCTGAGCGATTCGCCGTCGAAGACCGTGGCTGTAGCGCCCGGGTGTGCGGCAGCCTGGTCGGCGACCATCTGGTGTACGCACAGGGCGGGGGCCGGCGGGCAGGACCGCTCCCATCCGGCTACCGCCTGGGACTTCTCAATGTCGGTCAGCGGGGATATCTCCGACAGGTGCAGCTGCGGCGCTGCTCCAACGGTGCCGAGCACGGTGACGAGGTGTCCGGCGAGGCGGTGCACGGTTGCCCGGTCGAAGAGCTCGGTGCTGTAGAGCAGCGAGCCGCTTATCTCATCGCCGTCCTCGCCGAAGGCGAGAGTCAGGTCGAATCTTGCTTCGTCTGTGCCCACGGGGAACAACTCGCCGGTCAGCCCCGCGAAGGTTAGCCGCGTGTCTCGGACCCGGTCCATGCTGATCAGGACGCCGAACAGCGGCGTGCGGGACCTGTCGCGCTCCGGTTGCAGCGCGTCGACCAGCTGCTCGAACGGCATGTCCTGATGGGCGTAGGCGTTCAGCGCCGCCCGCCTGACCCGGCCAACCAGCTCGGTGAATGCGGGGTCGCCCGACAGATCGGTGCGCAGGGCCAGGGTGTTGACGAAGAACCCGACGAGGCTCTCGATCTCGGTCCTCGTGCGGTTGGCGATGGGCGTGCCGACCACGATGTCGTCCTGGCCGGTATAGCGGCTGAGCAGCACGGCGAAGGCCGACAGCAGGGTCATGAAGATGGTGGCGCCGGCCCGGCGGGCCACCGCGCGCAAGCCGGCCGCGGTTGGCGCCGGGATGGCGAATGTCAGCAGCGCGCCAGCCGTCGACCGGATCGCTGGCCGGGGATGATCGGCTGGGAGCTCGAGCACGGCCGCGCCTGCCAGCCGGTCGCGCCAGTAATCAAGCTGCCGGTCAAGCACGTCACCGGTGAGCCAGCCGCGCTGCCAGGCGGCGAAGTCCGCGTAGTGCACGCCAAGCGGGGCAAGCGGTGCAGGCTCGGAGCAACGGAACGCGTCGTACAGGGCGGCCAGCTCGCTGCGCAAGACGATCGCCGACCATTCGTCAGACACCACATGGTGCAGGTAGAGGCAGAGAACGTGATCGTCGCGCCCCAGCCGGAGCAGGTGGCCTCGCGCCACAGGACCGGCCGCCAGATCGAATGGCTCGAGCGCGTCCGCGGAGATGAGCTCCCGCGCCCGCGACACGGGGTCCGGCTCGCCGCTGACGTCGGTCAGCGCCAGATCGAACGCCGATGGCGGATCTACCACCTGACAGGCCACGCCATCGGCGCCGGCCACCAGCCTGGTCCTGAGCGTTTCGTGCCGCTCGGCCATCGCGTCGAGTGCGGCGCCGAGCGCTTCTGCGTCCAGGGCGCCGCGCAGCCGTATCGCGTCCGCGTTGTTGTACTCGGTCGAACCCGGCGTGAGCTGGCTGAGGAACCAGAGCCGCTGCTGCGCGAACGACAGCGGGATCGGCTGGTCTCTGGGCACCGGCGTGATCGGGGGGACCGCGGTCTGCGGCGCGGTGCCCGTGCTGGCGGCATCATCGAGCACGGCTGCCAGCTCGGCCACAGTGGGGTGGTCGAACAGGGCGGCGAGCGACAGCTCAGTGTCGAAGATCGTCCTGATCCGCGAGATTACCTGGGTCGCGACCAGCGAGTGACCGCCGAGGTCGAAGAAGTTGTCGCTGGTCCCGACGCCGTCGATTCCCAGGATGTCGGCCCAGATAGCGGTGAGCAGTTCTTCGGTGGGCGTGCGGTACCGCTCATATCCGGCGGCTAGCTCGGGGCGGTTGCCGCCAGGTGCGGGCAGCGCACCGCGATCTATCTTCCCGTTAGAGGTCAGCGGCAGATTGCCGAGCGCGACAAAGGCGGCGGGGATCATGTGGTCGGGAAGGAACCGCCGCAGATAGGCGCGCAGGTCGCCGATCACGGGGATCCCGGCGGCCGGGTCCGCGGGCACGAGGTAGGCGACCAGCCGCGCGTCGGTGCCCCCGTCACGGGCGATGACGACCGCGGCGGCCACGGCCGGGTGGGTGAGCAGCGCGGCCTCGATCTCACCAGGCTCGATCCGATGGCCGGAGATCTTGACCTGGTAGTCGACCCGGCCGAGGAACTCCAGCTGCCCGTCGGGCCACCTGCGCACCCGGTCACCGGTCCGGTAGAGCCGGGAACCGTCGCCGGCGAAGGGGTCGGCGATCAGGGCGCCCGCGGTCAGGCCTGGTCGGTTCCCGTAGCCACGCGCGACCCCGGCACCACCGATGTAGAGCTCACCAGCGACGCCAACGGGAACCTGGTTGACCTGGCCGTCCACTACGTGTAGCCGGGTGTTGGGGACGGCGTAGCCGATGCGCACGCCGCCGCCGTGAAGGCACGCAGTGGCCGCCCCGACCGTCGTCTCGGTTGGCCCGTAATGGTTCACCACCATCCGGTCCCCGGCGACCTCGACAAGGTCAGTGACCATTGCCTGGCGCGCGGCCTCGCCGCCGAGTATCAGGGTCCGCGCGGGCAGCAACTGCGCCAGCCCGGCCGACCCGGCGAGCGCGGCCAGATGCGAGGGGACGATCTTGAGGTAGTCGATGGCATGCTCGCGCAGGTATCCGGCTACGGCAGCTGGGTCACCCGCCACGTCGCGGCCGGGCAGGCAGAGGGTTCCGCCGGTGCTCAGGCAGGCAAAGATCATGGTGTTGGCGAAGTCGGTGACGGCCGGCTGCAGCAGCGCATAGCGGCGGCCTGCGCCGCCGAGCCCGGCCCGGCCTGGTATGCCCGCCACGTAGTTGGCCAGAGCGCGGTGGCTGACCCATACGCCCTTGGGACGCCCTGTCGAACCTGACGTGTAGCTGACGTACGCGACCTGGTCGGGGTGGACGCGAACACCTGGTGCGGTGGCCGGCCCGTGCCGGATCGCCGCGGCGGTCGCCGGGTCGTCGAGGGCGACGGTCCTGGTCCGGCCGGCCCGGAGATCGCCAAGGACGGCGGCGTCCGCCAGCAGGACGGAGGCCCTGCTATCGGCGAGCAGGTAGTCCAGCCGCTCGGCGGGATGATGGGGATCAAGCGGCAGGTAGGCTCCCCCCGCCTTCCATACCGCCAGCGACGCGGTGAGCAGGTCCGCGCCGCGGTCCAGGCACAGGCCGACCACTGTCTCCGGCCCCACGCCCAGGTTCCGCAGGTAGTGCGCGAGCAGGTTGGCCTTCGCATCCAGCCCGGCGTACGTCATTGACATCCCGGCGCAGATCACTGCGACCGCGCCGGGGGTGGCGGCAGCCTGCGCGGCGATCAAGTCGCCGGCACCGGCCGCCGGGACCGGCACGGCGGTGTCGTTCCATCCGTCGAGCTCCCGCCGCTCACCAGCAGACATCGTCGGCAGGGCGGACAGGCGCAGCCCTGCGTCCCGCGCCACCGCTGCCAGTACCAGCAGCAGCCGGTCGACCAGGCGCTGCACCGTCGGCGCCTCGAACAGCGCCGTGGCGTACTCGACCGCGCCCGACAGCGTGGAGTCGCCCTCCGTGAAGATGAGCCGCAGGTCGAATTTGGCCGCCACCTCGGCCGGCAACTCGGCCAGCGACACGCCCAGATCAGGCTCGGCGTGCGCAGCGCGGCCAACGCCATCGGCCTGGTTGTAGTTGAACAGGACGCCGAATAGCGGGGTCCTGGACCTGTCCCGGTCTACGTGAAGGGCGTCAATGAGTTGTTCAAAGGGCAGGTCCTGATGGTCAAAGGCGGTCAGGGCGGTGTCCCTGACCTGGGCTAGAAGCTCGGTAAACGTGGGATCGCCGGACAAGTCGGTGCGCAGGGCCAGGGTATTGACGAAGAACCCGATCAGGCTCTCCGTTTCGGCGTGATTGCGATTGGCGATGGGCGTGCCGACCACGATGTCGTCCTGGCCGGCGAACCGGCTGAGCAAGATCGTGTAGACGCCGAACAGGGTCATGAACATCGTCGCGCCCGCTGACCTGGCCACCGAGCGCAGCCCGGCGGTGACCTCGGCCGGCACGGTGAACTCCGCACGTGCGCCGGCAGACGAACGCACCGGCGGCCGCGGCCGGTCAGCTGGCAGCTCGAGGATCGGCGCTCCGGTCAGCTTGCCCCGCCAGTAAGCGAGCTGCCCGTTCAGCACGTCGCCGTGCAGCCAGCCTCGCTGCCACCCGGCGAAGTCGGCGTACTGCGCGGTGAGCGGCGGGAGCGGCGAGGCCACATGACGGCGGAACGCACCGTAAAGGGTCATCAGCTCGCGGCGCAGCAGGGCCACCGACCACTCGTCGCAGACGACGTGATGCATCCGCAGACTCAGCACATGGTCGTCCGGGCTCAGCCGCATCAGCCGGGCGCGAAGCAGCGGGCCGAGCGCCAGGTCAAACGGCTCGATCGCATCTGCCGCTGCCAGCGCGCGCGCTCTGCCCGATGGATCGGGTTCAGCGCTGAGATCCACCATGACCAGGCCAGATCCGGTGTCGGGATCGATGACCTGGTGCGCCACCCCGTGGGCATCCGCCACCAGCCTGGTCCGCAGCACCTCATGCCGTCCCACGATCGAGTCAAGCGCGGCGCGGAGCGCGGTCACATCGAGTTCCCCGCCGAAGCGCAGCGCGAGCGATTCGTTGTAGTCGGCCGACTCCGGTTCAAGCTGGTTGAGGAACCAAAGCCGTTGCTGGGCGAACGACAGCGGCAGCGGGCCGCCGCGATCCGCCGTGGCGACCGCGGGCATGGCAAGACCTGGCTCGGCGCCCTCGATCACCTTGGCCAGCTCGGTGATGGCCGGCTGGTCGAACAGCGCGCTGAGCGGCAGATCGATCCCGAAGTGCGCCCGCACCCGGGAGGCGGCCTGGGTCGCCAGGAGGGAGTGGCCGCCGAGATCGAAGAAGTTGTCGGTGACGCCGACCTGGTCCAGGCCAAGGAGGCCGGCCCAGATGCCGGCCAGGACCTCTTCGGCCGGCGTGGCTGGCGCGACGAACTGGCCTGCCAGGTCCGGCCTGGCGGTGCCGGGGACCGGGAGCGCCGCACGGTCCACCTTGCCTGCCGGGCTCACCGGTATCGCGGCAAGCTGCACGAACGTCGAGGGGATCAGGTAGTCAGGCAGGCTCGTGCGCAGGAACGCCCGCAGCGCGCTGGTGGTAAGGGCTTCGGGGCCTGCTGGCACCAGGTAGGCGACCAGGCGCCGGTCTGCGCTGCTTCCGAACGCGACCACGACGGTATCGGCGACGCCGGGGTGGCGCCGCAGCGCGGCTTCCACTTCCCCTGGCTCGATCCGTACCCCGCGCACCTTCAGCTGGTAGTCAACTCGGCCCAGGTACTCGAGCTGGCCATCGGTGCGCCAGCGGACGCGGTCCCCGGTGCGATACCAGCGGGTGCCATCCCCGCCGAACGGATCAGCGACGAATCGCTCCGCGGTCAGCCCTGGCCGCCCGCGATATCCGCGGGCCACCCCCGCCCCGGCGATGAACAGCTCACCTGCCACGCCGACCGGGACGGGATGGCAGAACCGGTCAAGCACGTACAGCCGCACGTTGCCGATCGGCCGCCCGATCGGCGGCGGCGCGGAGGTATCGGCCGGGCGCCGGCACTCGGCCGATACGGCCTCGATCGATGTCTCCGTCGGGCCGTACAGGTTCCCCACCACGGCGGTGGCGTTCCTGGCGTAGAAACGGGCCACGTCCTGCGCGGCCAGCGCCTCGCCACTGCAGAACACCAAGCGCAGCCAGGGGAGCGGCGGCAGCGGCAGCGCGACGAACAGGCGGAACAGCGAAGGAACGAAATGCGCCACGCTGATCCGCCTGGAGTCCAGCAGCGACACAAGGTAGTCGAGGTCACGATGGCGGCCCTGCTCGGCTACCACCAGCTCCGCCCCGACCGACAGCGGCCAGAACAGTTCCCAGACAGATGCGTCGAATGCCAGCGGCGCCTTATGCAGCACCCGCTCGGCCGCGGTCAGGCCGTAGGACTCCTGCATGCGCACCAGCCGGTTCACCACGCCGCGATGCCCGACCTCGATGCCCTTCGGCAGCCCTGTCGAACCCGAGGTGTAGATCACATAGGCGAGCTGATCGGGATGGGTAACGATTCCGGCGGCCCGCTCAGGTGCGGCCGCGATCGCCATCGCCGCCCGCGGGTCGTCAAGGAAGACGACAGAGCTGGCGCTACCCGCGAACCCGGCTGCGAGCGCGCGGGTGCCGATGACGAGCCTGGTGCCGCTGTCGGACACCATGTAGGCCAGGCGCTCAGCCGGATAGTCAAGATCCAGCGGCAGATAGGCGCCCCCCGCCTTCCAGATGGCCAGCAGGGCTACCACCATGTCGATGCCCCGCTCCAGGGCCAGCCCTACCACCACCTCAGGGCCGACCCCCAGCCCGCGCAGGTAGTGCGCGAGCTGGTTCGCCTGCGCGTCTAGCTCGCCATAGGTCAGCGCGCTGCCCGCACACGACACGGCCACAGCCGCATCAGCCCGCCTGACCTGGTGCTCGAACAGCTCATGCACCCCGGCCACGGCCGCGGGCTCGGCCACCGTGTCATTCCGCTGATAGACAAGCTCGGAGTATTCAGCTGCGGGGATCATCGGAAGCTCGGACAACGTGCGGCCGGCATCATCGGCGATCGCGCTGAGCATGGTGGCGAGATGATCGCCGACGAGATGCATGGTGCGCTCGCCCAGCAGGCTGGTCCGGTACCGCCATCTGACCGTGACGCGGTCCCCGGTCTCGTGCAGGAGCAGGGCCAGGTCCACGCCGGCCGGACTGGCCTGCGCGTACGCGAGTGTGGCGCGCAGATTGCCGCCCCACGGTCCCGCGCCGTACCTGTCGTCCTCGTCGGTAAAGCTGTCAAACATCACCTGGACCGACGGCTGGCGGCCGGGCCTGGACGTCGCGCCGCGCGGCTCAGCCAGCGCTCCAGGGTCGGCCTCGCCGTACCTTGCGGCCAGCACAAGTTCCGCCTGAACCTGCTCGACGAGCTCCGCATAGCGCGGGTCGCCAGACAGCCGGATCCTGATGGGCACGGGTGCGCGCCAGGGGCGGACCGGGACGCCGACAACGATGTCATCTCGGTCAGCATGCCGGCTGAGCAGGACCATGAAGGCAGCCAGAACGAGCGTCGGGACGCTCGCTCCGATCCGGCGGGCGGCCGCATTCAGGCCCCGTCTGGTGCCCGCCGGAATGACGAATCCCAAGCTCGCGCCCGGCGCGGGCGGATCGGCCGCCTGCCGATGGCCCGCGTCAAGCTCCAGTGGTGACGCGTCGGCGAGCCGGGACCGCCAGTAGGCGAGGCGATCCTTCGATGCCGTGCGGCCGGACTGCCGCCGCTGGGCGCCTCCGGCCGGCGGCGTAGCCGGCGAGAACGGGACGCCGTCTCGTGCCGCCGCATACCCCTTGGGCAGCTCGGCGAATAGCAACTCAGCGCGGTCCTGCTCGGCGGCGTCGCCAGACAATGTCACGCTCAATACGTGATCCACTGCGCTGATTCGCACCAGCAGGCAACGGGATAGCGGGCCGGTGCCCTGCCCGGATTCGGCCAGCGAATCCTCGGCGAAAGCCGCGGAAACGGCCTCATCGGCGTTCGCGGCAGCTGCCGGCTCGGCACGGAGGCCGAGCATAGTCAAAGCCTCGTGCAGTGCCGAGACGTCAAGTTCCCCGGTCAGGCGCAACCCAATCTGGACAGCCGGCCCCATCGGCTGGACGGTCGGCGAGCCCGACTCCAAGGCGACCTCCTAAAGGCCGTGCGCAATCGGCTTCAACGTGCGGCGATCGCCGAGAGCAGTGCCCAGCTTGCCGAGTCCCACAATGAGCTCGTCCGTCGCACCGCCGAAGCCCAGCCGGATATGCTGCGGGGCGCCGAAGCAGGACCCAGGCACCACGAGGACGCCCTGTTCCTGGAAAAGACTTTCGCAGAATTTGTCGGTATTCATTAGGTCATCGAGTCGGGGAAACGCCGCGACTCCCCCAGCCGGGAGAATCAGAGAAATGCGATCGGCGACCACATCTGCCCACTCCGTGAGGATATCCAGGTTGGCGCTTGCTTGCTTCAAGCGTGGCGCCAGGAATAGGTCGGCATTTTCCAGAACTCGCAGCGCCAGTAGTTCGATCAGCGGAGATACGTGCAAGGTGGAGTAGTCGCGGAGCCGCATGCAATCGGAAAGCACGTCGGGCGGTGCGATGCACCATCCGAAACGAAGGCCGGGCAGCCCGAAGGCCTTGGAGAATGTGCCGAAACTGACACTTCGCTCATAGCACGAGGAAATGTCGGGCAACGGTTCGGCGCCGTAGCTGAGTCCGGCGAAGGCCGCGTCCCAAAGGACGTACGCGCCGACCTCCTCCGCGCACTTCAGCAGTATCCGAAAATCGTCTTCCCCTATCGACGCGCCGGTCGGATTTTGCGGGAAATTAACAATGATGGCATGGGTCCGCTCGGTGACGAGCCCCGCCAGTTCCGCAAGCGACGCATGCCAGCCATCTTCGAAGTTGAGCCGCCAGGTCTTTACCGTACAGCCCAGCGCAACAGCAAACTCGACGAGCAGGTGATAGCCCGGATGCACGACGATGACCTCGTCGTCTGGCCGGAGCAGCGCCATCATTACTAAAGAGATTGCCTCGCCGGATCCGCTGGTTGTCATGATCTTGTCGGGATCGCAGCCGCCGCAGCGCTTGGCGATAGCCATCCGGATCGCCATCGAGCCCAGCGAATAACCATCGTTGAAGACCAGGCCGTCGATCTCTTCATGACCCAGCCCCGTCATCGCCCGAAGGTCAGCCATCGAATAAGGCTGTACCCCGCTGGAGCTGATATCGATATCGGCCGCAAAATAGCGATTCCGCAGCCAATCTTCGAGCCGCGCCGGGCGGAGTCGCATGTGTCCTGCCTTAGGCTAATTCTTCGCCAGGAACTCTATTATCGCCAAGTTAACCTCTGCCGGGCGCTCTAGATACCCGAAGTGGCCACATGAGCCAATTTCGATAAAGTCGCAGTCCGGGATGGATTCCGCTACCTCAGCGGCCAGATGCGGCGGCGTGACGAGGTCATCGGAGAAGGCAATGACCCTGCATGGCACCGTTACGCTCCGTAGTGCCTCTCGCCTGTCATCGATCGTGTCGGCCCAGGCCTGGCCCTGCGCCGTATCCTTTCTGGCAGAAAGGCTGAATGTCTCCAGCCACATTGAAGCGATCTGGTCGTCGTTCAAGCTGGCCGGCGACAGCATCTGGAAGGCTGACATGGCGGCCTCGTACTCACGGGGCGCTTCAATTCCGCTTGCCACCATCGCCCGGTGCGCGGCCGCGTGCGCCAGGCGCGCCGCGTCCGAACGTGCTTTCGTCGCGATGAGAACGGCGCACCTGACCAGATGCGGCCAGTTGATCGCCAGCTCCTGCGCGATCAGCGCTCCCATAGAGACCCCGACCATGCGGCATGGCGGGAGGTCCAGCGCCTCGATCAGTCCCTTGGTGTCCGCGACCATATCGGCGAGCGAATACTTCCCTGGCGGTACCTGCGATGGCGGGATACCCCGGTTATCAAAGGTGATGGCCTGGTATCCCGCCAGCGTCAGCGCCGGCGTCTGGTGCATGGTCCAAACGCGGCCACCTGCCGATGAGCCCATGATGAGAAGCACGCGCTCCCCTCGGCCAGACCGTTCATAGGCCAGCCGAATACCGTTCGTAAATACATAGGGCATGATATGGGCGCGTCATTTTCCGTCGAGCGCGATACGCAGGCTCTTCGGTCGCATGTCCGTCCAGGTTTCCTCAAGGTACTTGTCGCACTCCTCTTTCGATGCGCACACGCCCGTCTCTTCCCAGCCGCCCGGCATCGGCAGGTCAGCGGGCCAGAGAGAGTACTGCTCTTCATGGTTGATCAGGACCTTGAATCGCGCGTCAGCGGACTCGAAGTCGAAGGTTGTCGTTCGCAAGTAAGAACCTCCTCATCGTGACCGGCATTCTGTTTCCGGTCGTTTACCAGCGCCATTCATACTGATCCAGCAGGTGTCCCGACTTGATGCCGTTGTCCGCGCACCAGGTCAAGAATTCTGCTACCTGCTTCAGCTGGTAGGAGTCCTCTGTGTAGCTGGTCGCCATGACATGACCGAGCCATTTCTCCTCGCCCATGGCGTAGACATACGCTTCGCTCGCTCCCAGCTCGGTCATGATCGCGCCTGCTTGCGCCGCATTCGATCCGGACAGCTTGCGCGAGTCGCTCATCCTCTTCGTAACCGGCCGGGTCAGGAGCGCCTGGTACAGCCAGGTCAGCGGTGCTCCGTCGCATTCCATGCCCAGGAATGCCATATCGATCGTTCCGACGTGGTCGCGCATATAGCGGTAGAGCACCGGCTCGATGCCTGAGGAGTCTGCGCCCGCGAATATCGTCCGACCGGCCAGCTTGACGCAGTATGTCGACTTGCTGCGGATGTCCAGATCGGCGTGTTCGCCCAGGAACGGCGTGGCGATGACCTTTCCGCCGGAGAACTCCACCTCGTCGAAGTCATCCACCTCGATGACGGGCAGGCCTACATGAGCAAGGTAGAGCCCGAGCGAAGGGTCGCAGAGCGTTCCCCTGGAAGACCGCGGCACGACGACCGCGCCGACGCGGCCGCGCAGCTGCAGCAGCGTCTCAAGCACGATGTGGTCCTGATGGCCATGGGTGATCAGGACCAGGTCGAGGTAGTCGGGCAGGTCGTCGTAGGTAAACCGGTCAGTCGCATTGCTGTCCGCGCTGATGAACGGATCCGTCACGATGGCGGCGTCCGGAGTCTGCATGACCAGGCACGCGTGTCCGTAATAGCGAATGCGGCCACCGCCATCAATGTGGCGGTCGCTGGCCAGGCTGGCTTTATCCGTCAGCAGTCCGGCCAGACTGGCGGCCTCCTCGTCGCCAATCTCAAGGACCTCACGCAGCCTGCTCATCGTGGTCGGGCGCACCTTGGCCTTGAAGAGTTCTTCCAGGCCCGGGTGCCGGAACGGAATGCGCAGGTCGAGAACGCCGGGAGCGGACAGCCTCGGTGTGCTCAGAATGAAGGGACGTTCCATCCCGGTCTCAGTGGACAGCTGTACCGACTGCCGGCTCTCATCATAGGCGGCGCTCTTATACACGAGCGGCTCTATGAAGCGCAGCGAAGCCTGGTTATTGGTGTCATAGGCGATCTCCACGAGTCCGGCCAGCTCCTGCGGGAGCTTTGGGTAAAGCGGAGTCAGATCGAATCCGGTCGCACTCTGCCGGACGATCTCCTCAGCCTCGGCAATCGCCTGGGCGAAACGCAGCAGGTCGGCGCGGTCCCGCTTTATGGAGCTGAGCAGGGCGCGAACGTCCGCATTTCGCCCCTCATCGATGTTGATGAAGTACCCGCCGCGCAGGCTCGGGTTGCGGCTAGCCGCGATATGAACCGGCGGCGATTGCAGATATGACTCGATAAGCGGTACCTGCAAGAATGCAAGATTCATTGTGGCCTGCACGGGCGCCACCGTGTGCAGCCAGGCATAGAAGCCGTCCACCAGCGGCTCGATGATTGCATTCGACCGAAGAAATCTCGGTTCGTCATCCATATCCGCTCCAGAGGCTAAGGCATTCTTTTGCCGTTAACTGTTGCACATGACCAGATCGGGTATCAACATTCCGGCATCTGCAGCGGAAATCCGGTAAGCCCGGCGGTAATCAGTGTCCGGTTACCGTGCTTCGCCTAGCGGCCTGCGGTACGCCACGGCCGACGCCAGGTGGCAAAGTAACACCGGTTCGCGCGCCGAGTACCCGCCGCGGCTGCATATTCAACTGCGGAACAGCATCAGTTGAACACTCCGCGCGGGCTTCAGATCGCCCCGGGCGGATCGCCGTCACCGGGCCTCGCGCCGTCGCGGCTTCTCCGCCCGCACGCGGGCGGCCGCGGCAGGGGCCAGCGGCGGTACGCACGCCATGCGGTTCAGCACGTGGATCGTGCCCTATCCGCCATTCCAGGCTCGTTCAACTGAGGATGAGCAGCAGTTGCACATAACCTGGCGGCCGCCGCCGCACGGCTGCGTGCCGCCGGACGCGACCGTCCGGCCATGCACACCGGGGATGGAGCGCAGCCAAATAGCGGCCGCCGCCTGAGCGGCCACGTGCGGCAGCTTCTCATGTAAAGCCGCCCGTTATCAATCTAACCGGCGCTGGGGGATACTCAGCGGGCCGGCTAAAGCCGCTGAGACGGGCGGAGCCGAGGGCGCGTTAGGCCATTCGCGCCTATACAGTAAGTGCGCGAGCGCCTGGTACGAGAGAGGCACCAGCGCGAACGGATATCCCCGGCCGCATGTTCGGAGGTCGTCAGCCGATGATGGGACGCCCCGGTAATCCACCGGTGACCCGCCAGCAAATTAAGCGCGGCACAGTCAGGCGAATCCTTCCGTACGCCAAGCCATACCGCTGGTTGCTGGCCTTGCTCCTGACCGTCACCGCTATGGACGCGATCAGCGCGGTAGCGACTCCGCTGGTGCTGGGACTGATTATTGATAAGGGCATCCTGCCGCACCGGCTCGCAATTGTCGTGTGGCTCGCGCTGGCCATCGCCGGGCTGGCGATTCTGGATGCGCTCGCGACTTACGTGCAGACCTGGTCTTCGGCCCGCATCGGCCAGGGGCTCATCTACGACCTGCGCACCAAGGTGTTCACGCATGTGCAGCAACAACCGCTGGCATTCTTCACCCGGTCACAGACCGGCTCGCTGGTCAGCAGGCTGAACACCGACATTGTCGGGGCGCAGCAGGCAGTCACCGGGCTGCTGACCCAGGCGCTATCCACCGTCCTGACCCTGACCCTCGTGCTTGCGGCGATGTTCTACCTCTCCTGGCAGATCACCGCTATCGCACTGGTTCTGGCTCCGGTCTTCATTCTTCCCGGCAAGGTGATCGGGACGAGGCTACAGCGGCTTACCAGGGAGACGATGCAGCTCAACGCCGAGATGGGCTCGGTGATGAACGAGCGGTTCAACGTGGCCGGGGCGATGCTCGCCAAGCTATACGGGCGGCCCGACGAGGAAGCCGGCATGTTCGCGAACCGGGCGGGCCGGGTTAGGGACATCTTCGTGCGGACCACCGTCTTCGGCCGGGCGTTCGGCATCTGCATGACCCTGCTCGGCTCGCTGATCCTGGCGCTGGCGTTCGGTCTCGGCGGCTCGCTGGTCATTGACGGCGTGTTCCAGGTCGGCACTCTGGTGGCTTTGGTCACGTTGCTTGACCGCTTGTACGGCCCGATCACCCAGTTGTCTAACTTGCAGGTGGACGTCCTGACCACGCTCGTCAGCTTCGACCGCGTGTTCGAAGTGCTGGACCTTAGGCCGCTCATTTCCGAGCGGCCAGGCGCTTCCGCGCTGGCCGCCGCCGAGTCCGGCAGCCGGGCGGCGCCCAATGTTGAGTTCGACCAGGTCTCGTTCCGCTACCCGACCGCAAGTGAGGTATCGCTTGCCTCGCTCGAGTCGATCGCGCTGCCCATGCCCGAGCGCGCTGATAACGCGTGGGTCTTGAACGAGGTTAGCTTCCGCGCCCCGGCAGGCAAGCTGACCGCGCTGGTCGGCCCTTCCGGTGCCGGCAAGACCACGATTACCCACCTGGTGCCCCGCCTGTACGATCCTGGCTTCGGAACCGTGCGGATCGACGGTCATGACGTCCGTGACCTGACCATGCGATCACTGCACGACACGGTCGGCGTGGTCACCCAGGACGCGCACCTTTTCCATGACACGATCCGGGGCAACCTGCAGTACGCGCGGCCGGGTGCCTCAGAGCAGGAGCTGATCGAGGCGTGCAAGGCGGCACGGATCTGGGAGTTGATCTCCGCGCTCCCTGACGGTCTTGACACCGTGGCCGGTGATCGCGGCTACCGGTTCTCCGGCGGTGAGAAGCAGCGGGTCGCCCTGGCCAGACTGCTGCTCAAATCCCCGCCGGTGGTCGTGCTCGACGAGGCGACCGCGCACCTGGACTCGGAATCCGAAGCGGCGATACAGCGCGCGCTGAAGGCCGCGATGACGGGCCGGACTTCGCTGGTGATCGCGCACCGGCTCTCCACCATCCGCGAGGCCGACCAGATCCTGGTCATGGACTCGGGCCGGATCACCGAACGCGGAACGCACGGCGAGCTACTGGCGGCGGGCGGCCTCTACGCTGAGCTTTACCGCACCCAGTTCGCCAGCCAGGAGAGCAGCAGCACGGAGCCTGTCGGCCATTCCTTTTGCGCTCCTTAATTCCGGCCATTTACCGGCCTGGCGCCGCGCGCCCCCGACAGCCGCGTACGCTCATCCATTTGCTGGGCGAGATCCAGCCACATCTGCGAATACTGACGGGCGAGCTGCCCTACCAGAGCCGTGCAATGAGGGGGTAGGCCACTGGCCACGCCGGGCCATTTTTGTGCGCCAGCGGCATTATGCTGCAGTAAACGCAAGAGCCATCGTCCTTGCTCGCTGCTGCGCAACGACGGATCCCGCAGCAGCTTATCCAGCACAAAGGCCGGAGCCACCTGCACGATCCGCACCGTCCGCCTGGCCGGCCGGGTCGCGCCCGGCTTCGCTGAATCGTCGCTGGCGGCTGCGCCGGATCGCGCCTGCGCGGGCTCCTCGCCGCGTTCCAGGCGTTTGCGGACGTCACGCGCGGTCGCAGGCGACACTCCGGCAGCCCGAGCCACCTCGCGCAACGAGGCACGGGGATGCTCGGCCAGGATATCCGCCGCCCGCCGCCGACCCTCTATGCTGTCCAATGGCCTGACCCTGCCATCCCTGCCGACTCGCGCGTTCAATTGCGGCACTTCATCAGGGCAACGGCGCCGAATAGTGGCCACTGTCCTGGCCGCCAGGCCCGCCGACTCCGCGATCGCCCGGTCAGACATGTGCGGGTGCGAGGCAATGATTCGCGTCGCCGCGGCATGCCGATCTGCCTGAGACAGTGGTAAGCCGTGTCTCACATTCGCTTCGACAGCCCGCAGAAACGCGTCGGCGGCACTGCCGTCGAAGAACTCCACATCTATCGTCTCGCGTCCATTTGACATGGCCGCTCTGAGCCGGTGCATCCCGTCGATGACCCGCATGCTATGCCGATCGACCAGGATCGGCGGGAGCGGTGTTTCCGTCTCAGCCAGCCACGCGACATGCGCCTGGTCCTCCCCCGCCAGCCGCGGAGACTCGCCAGGCTGCGGGAAGGAGACCGGGACAGTCACGACTCCCAGCGGGAGCCGTCCGTTAAAGGTTCTCGCATCGGCCGTGCTCGCGGCCGCAAGGTCGCTGTTGTCCTGGACAGCATCAAGATCTACGTAATCCAAATCAATCTCACCTCTCGCGTAGGCATGCGCCTTCAGACCTAAACGTAAGAGACCTGTGAAGATACCTGCTGTGACTTTGCAGTCCCTCTGCGCCGTCTTCGGATCAGCGTCGGCATTACCAGGTGGCAGAATTCTTGAACTACCTTGGTAATGAGTTAAGGAATTTAACGCGGCTGCTATTGGAACGTCAGCCGCCATGCCGCCCGAGAGCGGCTCCCGCGCGGGGACCCGGCGCAGTTTCGTCCAGATTGATTCGGATCGTCTGGGTATCGTAACAGGCTGCCCGGATACCGGCAAGATTACCTACGGTCCCAATTGGCCGTTTCTGGCTGGCCTGGCAGGCAGCGTCGATCTGGCTGACCTGTGCCCACGACGGCCCTGGTGCCACACGCCACGTCCCATGCCCCACCCGGCGCCCGGCCCGTACCGTGGCCCTGAGCCATGCCGCCAGCGCAGCACGGCCGGGCTAATCCACCCGCGAGCATGGCCGCCGACCCTGCGGGACTGACCTGCACGAATGGCGACGGCTGGCGCGGTCGAGCACGGGCGGACCCTGCCGGACTGACCTGCACGAATGGCGACGGCTGGCGACATGCGGGCAAGGTCATGCGGGTGATTCGCGCTCCTCGGCAATGTTGACCGGTCAGGTTCACGCATTATGCTGAGGTCGGCCGACGGCCAGTTCGTCTTGGCGAATGTCGGCAGGAGCCGTATTTGGTCATGCCACGAAGGCGGGATGCAGCCGGTGACTATGCAGGTGGATCAGGAAAGTTTTAGTTTTCAGGCCGAGGTGGTCCAGATTCTGGACCTGATGGTCAACTCGCTGTACACCAACAAGGAGATCTTCCTCCGCGAGCTGATCTCGAATGCCTCTGACGCCATTGACCGGCTGCGTTTCGAGGCGTTCTCGCAGCCAGAGCTGGCGGAAGACGAAGACGCCCTGCAGATCCGGGTCGGCTTTGACGCCGACGCGGGCACGATCACCGTCAGCGACAACGGGATCGGCATGAGCCGAGCGGAGGTGATCGAGCACATCGGCACCATCGCCAAGTCCGGCACCCGCGAGTTTCTGCAGGCCCTGACCGGCGACCAGCGCAAGGACGCGACCCTCATCGGCCAGTTCGGCGTCGGCTTCTACTCCGCGTTCGTGGTAGCTCAGCGGGTAGTACTCACCACCCGCCGAGCCGGCCTTCCCGCGGAGGAGAGCATCCGCTGGGAGTCCGATGGGAGGGGCGAGTACACGCTGACGTCGACCGAGCGCCCGACCCGGGGCACCACCGTCGTGCTGCAGCTGCGTGACGGCGAGGACGACCTGCTGAACGGCTACCGGCTGCGCTCGATCATCGGCAGGTATTCGGATCACATCAGCCTGCCCATCCTGATGCCCGATGAGCCTTCCGGCGACGGGCCGAGCACGACCCAGCCGGGCGAGACGGCCGTCAACCAGGCGTCGGCGCTGTGGGCCCGGCCCAAGAGCGAACTCAGCGACCAGGACTACAACGAGTTCTACAAGCACATCGCCAGCGACTTCGTCGACCCGCTCGCCTGGGTGCACGCAAGGATGGAGGGAACCTATGACTACACGCTGCTGCTGTTCATTCCGTCCCGTGCCCCCTACGATCTGTGGGTAACAGGATCCCGCAAGGGCGTCAAGCTGCATGTCAGGCGGATCTTCATCACCGAGGATACCGGCCAGCTTATGCCGGGGTACCTCCGGTTCATCCGCGGTGTCATCGACTCAAGCGACCTGCCGCTGAACATCTCGCGGGAGATGCTGCAGGGCAGCCGGGCCGCCGGCCACATCAGCTCAAGCGCCGTTAAGAAGGTGCTCAGGCTCCTCCGTGAAATGGCTGAGAACGAGCCGGAGAAGTATGCGACCTTCTGGAAGGAATTCGGCGTCGTCCTGAAGGAGGGCATAGCCGACGACTATGCCAACCGCGACGACATCGCCGCACTCCTGCGCTTCAACTCGACCAAGTCCGGCACGGACGAGCAGGACGTCTCGTTTAGCGACTATGTGGCGCGGATGCCCGAAGGCCAGGACAAGATCTATTACCTGGTCGCCCCGGCACTGGCCGCCGCCAGCAGCAGTCCGCACCTTGAGGCGTTCAGAAAGAAGGGCATTGAGGTACTGCTGCTGGGACAGGCTGTGGACAACTGGGTGGTGACCAGCCTGCGCGAGTTCGACGGCAAGCGGCTTCAGTCAGTCGCCCAGAACGTCCCCGATTTCGGTGCCCTGGAGGACGAAGCCGAGAAGCAAGCGGCGGAGCAGGCCACCACCGAGTACGCGGCCCTGCTCGGCCAGCTGAAGGCAATACTGGCCGGTCAAGCCTGGGACGTGCGGGTGACCAGCCGACTGACTACCTCTCCGGCCTGCATCGTGGCGAACGAAGCAGAAACCGACGTCAACGTGGCACAACGGATGAGGGGCGCCGGACTGCCGAGCCAGCCAGTGCTGGAGATCAACCCGCAGCATCCGCTAGTGCAAAGGCTCAATAGGGAAGTCGGCGACCCCCGCCTCCCCGAGTGGGCGCATGTGCTGTACAACCAGGCCATTCTGACCCTCGGCGCCCGGATCGAAGACCCCGCCAGCTTCGTCATCCGGCTCAATGACCTGCTCCTTGCCCTCACGCAACCGACGCAAGACTCGCCGGACCCGGAGGACTCGCCGGACCCGGAGGACCCGCTGGACTGAGGCTGCCGGAAAGCTCAATCATGATCGGGCACGGCCATCTCGCCGAGCAGGGACCAGTCGTCTTGCGGAATCGTCATGTTGACGATCCTTGGCGTCTGGGCGAGGTGGGCTGGCAACGACTGCTGCGCGTTCTTGAAGTGCTCGGATTGGACATGTGCGGCACCGGCCGCATCGTCGCGGAAGGCTTCGATCAAGACGTACTCCGCCGGGTCATCCACGCTGCGGGACCACTCGAACCACAAGCAGCCCGGCTCACCACGTGTCGCCTGGGTGAACGCACCCGCGATCTCAGGCCACCGGTCGGCGTGCTCGGGCAGTACCAGGAACTTGGCGGTGATGAAGATCATGAAACTCCTTCGTCCAGCCGTTGGGGAACGTCGTCCCGCGCAGCCTCCGGCGACGCAAAGCCACTGGGCGCTGTTCGGGCGCAAGCGGACCAGGCCGCTCCCGGCGATTGCCGGTTCATTTTAGGAAGGTAACCGCGAGCAGGCATAGGTTCAACGTGATGATCAATGCGGCGACGCAGCTCGCCGTTATTGTCGTGACGGGTCGGTTGACGAGCGTGCCCATCATGTCGGCCCGGCGGGTCAGCAGCACCAATGGCACCAGGGCGAACGGGATGCCGAAAGACAGCACGACCTGCGAGATCACCAGGCTGCCCGTAGCGGGCAGGCCGGCGCCGAGAACGACCAGCGCGGGGAGCATGGTCAGGGCGCGCCGGATGAACAGCGGGATGCGGCGGCCGATGAATCCCTGCATGACCACCTGGCCGGCGTAGGTGCCGACGCTGGAGGATGACAGGCCCGACGCCAGCAGCGCGACGGCGAACGCCAGTGCGGTACCACCACCGACCAGCCGGCCGAGCCCGGCGTGGGCAGCCTGGATCGAGTCGGCGCTCGTTGCCCCGGTTCTGTGGAACAGCCTGGCAGCAACGAAAAGCATCGCAAGATTGATCGCTCCTGCAGCACCGAGCGCCAGGAGCACGTCCAGCCGCTGGAACCTCATGAGCTCACGACGCTCGGCGTCATCGCGGCAGGCGACTCGGGACTTCGTCAGCGCCGAGTGCAGGTAGACCACGTGCGGCATCACCGTCGCCCCGATGATCCCGGTCACCAGCAGCAGGCTGTCAGGGCTAGCCAGGCTCGGCACCAAGCCGCCGGCGATGGCCGCGGGCTCAGCGCCCACCGCCGCCAGGTCGTAACCGAACCCGAGAGTGACGATTCCGAGCAGGGCAGCGATCGCCAGCTCGAAACGGCGGTAGCCGTGCTGTTCCAGCGCCAGGATCGCGAACGCGACTGCCGCGGTGATCAGCCCGGCCGCCAGCATCGGCACCCCGAAGAGCAAGTTCAGCGCGATCGCTGCCCCGACGAATTCCGCCAGATCGGTAGCCATCGCGACCAGCTCTGCCTGCACCCAAAGGCAGCGGGATACGGCGCCCGGCATGAAATCGCGGCACAGCTCCGGCAGGTCGCGCCCGGTGGCGACGCCAATCTTCGCGGACAGGTACTGCACCAGCATGGCCATCAGATTCGCGGCCACGACCGCCCACACCAGTGCGTAACCGGATCTCGCCCCGGCCGAGAAGTCCGTAGCGAAGTTGCCGGGGTCGATATACGCGACCGCCGCGACGAACGCCGGGCCGAGCAGCGCCACGATCCCGCGTACCCGCCCGCGCGAGCGCAGCAGGCGCAGCGCACTTTGCTGTGCGATCCCGCGAGCGTGGCGCCCAGCCAGCCCCGCCGTTCCCGCCCCGACCGCCAGATCCGGCTCCGCCACCGAGTCCGCGGCCATCAACCGAGCCTCAGCCGACCGACGGGCCGAGCCCGAGAGACTGCGGAGTGCTTGAGTCCGGCGACGGCTGGTTCAGGCCCTCATCGAGCGGGCCGAACTCGGTCATCAGCGCGCGGCTGCCGCCCCAGGGCGGCTGCTCCTCGGCGACCAAGGTGTTGGTCGTGAGCAGCAGGCCGGCGACCGAGGCGCCATTTTGCAGTGCCGACCGCGTGACGCGCAGCGGGTCGATGATGCCCATCTCGATCATGTTGCCGTAGCGCCCTTGCAGCGCGTCGAACCCCTCGTCCAGAGCCATCTGTGCCATCTGGCCGATGACCTCGTGGCCGGAGTAGCCTGCGTTGACGGCGATCAGGTAGGCGGGCTCGGCAAGCACGCTGCGGACGATCTCGACACCGCTCGCATAGTCGTCCTTGACCTCCAGGTCGTCAAGTGCTCCCTCGGCATGCAGCAGGGCGGCCCCGCCACCAGCGACGATTCCCTCCGCCATCGCCGCCCTGGTGGCCGACAACGCGTCTTCGACCCGGTGCTGCAGTTCCTTCAGCTCAGCGTTGGTCGGCGCCCCGACCCGGATCACCGCGACCTTGCCCGACAGCGCCCCGATTCGCTCGGTGAGCACGTCCTCGTCGACCCCGAAGGTAGCCCGCTCCAGCTCCGCGCGCAGCTGGGTGATCCGGAACTCGACATCCTCCGCCGAGCCGGCCCCGCCGATGATGGCAGTGGAGTCCGCGTTGACCCGCACCTGGGAGGCCCGGCCGAGCTGGTCGACGGTCATGGTCTCCAGGGTGAACCCCGAGTGCTTGCTGCAGACATCGCCGCCGCAGATGGCGGCGATGTCCTCCAGCTTGCGCAGCCGCCGGTCGCCGAAACCCGGGGCGCGCACGGCCACGCACTGGAAGACCCGGTTGACGTGGTTGTGCACCAGCATGCTCAGTGCCGTGCCCTCGACGTTCTCGGCGAGGATGACCAGCGGGCGCGGCGCTCGCATGATCTTGTCGAGCAGCGGCATGATCTGCTGGACCTTGGTGATCTTCTCGCTGCACATCAGGATGTACGGGTCGTCGACGATCGCTTCCAGGCTGGCCGGGTTGGTCACCAGGTACGGGGAGAGGTACCCGTTATCAAATTCAAAGCCTTCGACGAAGTCAACGCTCATCCCGTGCACTGCCGATTCCTCCACGGTGACGATGCCGTCACCGACGGTATGCAGCGCCTTGGCGATCACCGCGCCGACCGCGTCGTCGTCGTTCGCTGAGATCGCGGCCACCCGCGCGTAGTCCTGCTCGGCAGTCACCGGATGCGCGACGCCATGCAGGTGCTGGACAAGCCGGCCCACGGCTAGGTCGATGCCGCGCTTGACCAGCACCGGGTTGCCGCCGGCGCCGATCGCCTTCATGCCCTCACGTACGATCGCCTGGGCGATCACGGTGGCCGTGGTAGTGCCGTCACCAACAATGTCGTTGGTCTTGATCGCTGCTTCCTTGACCAGCTGGGCACCCATGTTCTCGAACTGGTCCCTCAGGTGGATCTCGCGCGCGATCGTCACGCCGTCGTTGGTGACCACGGGGGAGCCGGTGATCTTCTCCAGGATGACGTTGCGCCCCTTGGGCCCCAGCGTCGACTTCACTGCCTCGGCCAGCTGATCGACGCCCGCCATCAGCAGATTGCGGGCTTCTTCGCCGAAACGCAGTTCCTTGGCCATTGGTCCTCCCTGGGGTCGGAGTGTCTGCAGGGACTACGGGACGAGGATGGCGCGGCCGCGGACCCGGCCCGCGTCGAGATCTGCGATTGCCTCGGCGGCGGCGTCCAGCGGGTAGGTCTTGGTGTGCAAGGTGACCTTCCCTGCCTGCGCGAGCACCATGAGCTCGGCGAGCTCGTTGTAGGTCCCGACGATGTTGCCGACGATGTTGCGCTCGGTCGAAATGATGTCCAGAGTCGGGATGCTCACAGTGCCGCCGTAGCCGATGACGTAATACGACCCGGCCCGGCCCGTCATCGCGAACCCGTCCTGCTCGGCACCCTGCTCGGCAACGAAGTCGAGCACGACCTGCGCGCCGGCCCCGCCGGTCAGTTCGGCGACCGCGTCGAGCTGGCCTCCGTCGGCGACCACCGTGTGGTGCGCGCCAAGCTGCTCGGCGAGCTTGAGCGCATCGGGGTTGCGGTCGACCACGATGATCGTGGTCGCGGTCAGCGCGGCGAGGCACTGGATGCCGATGTGGCCGAGCCCGCCCGCGCCGATCAGGACGCAGGTGGTGCCTGGGTAAAGCAGCGGGATGGCCTTGCGGACAGCGTGGTAGGCGGTGATGCCGGCGTCGGCGAGCGCGGCGACGTCCTGCGGCCGGGTCTGCTGGTCGAGCTTGACGCAGGCCCGCGCCGAGGTGAGCAGGTAATCGGCCATTCCGCCGTCGTGACTGAGGCCAGGGAACGAGCTTGCTGAGCAGTGCATGTCCTGGCCCGCCCGGCAGGCGGTGCAGAGCCCGCAGGTGGGCGTCGGATGCAGGATCACCGTGTCGCCGGCTGCCACGTTGGTAACCGCGGGGCCGACCTCGTGCACCCAGCCCGCGTTCTCGTGGCCTAGCGTGTATGGCAGGGCCGGGCTCATCGCCGCGTCCCACTGCCCTTCGATGATGTGCAGGTCGGTGCGGCATACGCCGGCGCCGCCGATCTTCACGACGACGTCGAGCGGACCTGAAATGGTCGGCTCTGGTACCTCATCGACCACGGGTTGCTGGTGGTAACCGTGCAGCCGGACGGCCTTCATCGGACCTCCTCACCTTGTCCTTGGACGTCGTAACGGTGCCGCAGCATGCCGCGGCAGATGCCGGCATTCGCCTCGATGCTCACTCGCGTCGTTCTGGCTCGCCGCAGATGCAGCGGCATCGCGGCGGCGGCGACCGGCGCGCCGGCCGCCGGATCGATCAGCAGCGGGGCGTCGTCGGCCGCCGGGAGGCCGAGCTCGGCACGGCGCTGGCGCAGCCGCTCCAGCGCTCCTGACCTGGGCAGCTCGCCCAGGGTCATGGTGAGCAGTGCCGATGGCTCGGCTCCGGCCGCCAGCAGCGGCCGGCACACCTGATCGGTGCCGGCCATCACCGCCTTGCGCAGAAATTCGGCCCGCAGCTCGTGCAGCTCGCCGACCGCCTCACCGTCGAACGACCGGGCGAACCCGGCCCGCGCGGCCACCCCGCCGTTGATCGCATCAGCGGCGAAATGGTCGTCAAGCACCACCTCCGCGGTGCGCACCCCATCGATGGCCGACACCGCGTCATAGGCGTCGGCCACCATCAGGAAGGCGAAATTGGGCGCGCAGAAATACGTCGGCAGCCGGAGCCTGACCTGCGCGCTCCCGTCGGCCGAGAGGGTGCACGAGGCCACGAAGCCGAGCGAGGTGATCGGCTCGTCCAGCTCCGGGTCGCGCACCGCCTCAAGCGCCTGGAGGATCCGGCGGTCCTCGTGCGGCGACGGTCCTTCCCGCGCCCGGACGCCGGAAGTCCCTGGCACGGCGCTGCGCGACCCGGCGGTCACGGCGGCTGTCATACCCCCGTGACCAGCTGCGCGTCGTCCTGCGCCGCCGGGGTTCCGTCGCCAGGGCCCAGCCTGAACTCGGCGGGTACCTCGATGTCGTACAGCGCGGCCGCGTTCAGGCCGAGGATCTTCTTCTTCGACGTGGTGGTCACCTTCGGATAATCGGAGAATTCCTCGTCGTCTGGCGACTCCCAGTCGACGAAGCCCTCGACCTGCCACTGCGGCTCCCAGATCGCGTAGTCGCTGCCGAACAGCAGCTTGTCCTCGCCGAGCCAGAACATCAGCTCGCCCATCACCTTGGCGAAGAACTTCGGCCGCGCGTGCATGAGCCCGCCGATGACGACCGCGAGGCCGGCGTACACATTCCGCTCTTGCGTCGCCATGAAGCAGAAGTCCTCGATCCGCGGCAGGCCCACGTGCTCGACGATGAAGTTCAGCCCCTGGAAGTCGGTCGCCGCGTGGTCGATGTCCGACACGTCGAACGCATCCTTGTCCAGCGGCCAGATCGTCGGGCCCTTGTGCACGTGGATGTTCTTGACCCCGAGCTCCTGGCACGCCTCCAGGTACCGGTAGGCCTCAGGGTCCGTGAGCTTCCAGCCGCGCGAGCCCTGCCGCCACTCGGCGGTGTAGAGCTTGCACCCCCTGGACCCGTAGCGCTCCACGTTGTGCCGTAGGGCCTTCAGTCCGTCGTCGCCCTCGCGGGGATCCCAGCGGGTGTTGTAGACGAACTTGCCAGGGTGCTTCTCGCCCATCGTCGCATTGCGCTCGGTGGTGTTGAAGCCCTCCTTGTACCACTCGGTCAGGTAGGTCGGCTGGAAGATCGCCATGTCTACGTGGCCGTCCTCGAAGACGTCCTTCATAAGGTCGTCCTCGGAGTATTTCTGGAAATGCTCGATCGGCCAGTGCGTTTCAGCTGGCCCGAGACCCTGGTAGGCGTGGAAGCACTCGATCCAGCCCTTGGCGAACTCCTCCTGGCCCTCCACCCAGTTGTCCGGGGCGGCATTCCAGTAATGCATATGGCCATCGACAACGAAATACTTTTCGCCGTCCTTCTGGTACACGTCTCCTCCTCATCGTCGGCTGAACGTGATCGGGTCTTATTCGGCCGTCAGGTCGAAGCCGATGTATTCAGCCGCGTCCTCCGGGTTCGCGAACATGATCGTCCGGTCATCCTCGTGAATCATGCGGCCGTAGTGGGTCGACATGTTCTCCTCGAACTCCGCGGCGTCGAAGTAGCCGGGCTCCTCGCCGAGCGCATCGGAGATCTCGTCATAGACGACGTCCATGCGGTGGACCGCGTCGACCCTGATCATCGACGGCAAGGGCATCACCTTGACGTTGGGCTTCGTGCTCATGACGTCGGCCACCACCGCGCCGACCTGATTGTTCATCAGCGTGAAGCCGCACATGTTGGATGCCGTGTTGTTGGACTTGTACGGGCTGTCAACAGTCTTGAACGTGGTCACTGCGCCAGCTCCTTCGGTGTTTCCAGGCCTAGCTCGGACAGGATGCCGCTGAAACGGCTCTTCGCGCGGTCCAGGCCGTCCTCAAAGCGGGGCGGCTTGGCGTCAGGCTGCGACCACAGCGGCTGCAGCGTGCGGGCGGCCGCGATAGCGCGCGGAACCCAGGTTGCGAGCCATTGATCCAGGATCGCCGTGTTGTGGCTGGCGAACTCGCGATCGGTGGTCAGCAGGTGGAACATCGCCGTCGTGTACCGGAGGTCGCGCTCGGCGAAGTCGTACTCCTCGGCACCCACCACCGTGGGTGTTACGAAGTCGCCGTTGCGCGGTGCCGCGTGCTGGACCAGGCTGCTCCGGAACAGCTCGCCGACCAGCGGCTCGAAGACCACGTTCGCCGCGAAGATTGCCTCGCACCAGTCATCGATGCCGGTCAGCTGCTCGGCGGTCTTCCGCACTCCCTGCCAGATCGGATCGCTGTTCCAGGTCTCGACGTGCGCGGTGCCGTCGAAGCCGGCCACCTCCTCGCTCAGGGTCAGGTTGTACAGCGCCAGATCCTGAGCCGACCTGATCCTGTGCATGCTGTTCACCGAAATGGCGTTGTTGTGCATGTTCGTCGGCGCCCGCCGGTTGGCGTTCGCGAAGAGGTAGAGCCCTAGGCCGTGGTCGACATGCATCCAGGCGCCGATATTGCGCTCCACGAACCGCACCCAGTTCGGGTTCCACTGCTCGAACGCCTTCGCCCGCTTGGCGGCCTCGACGTTCTGGTTGAGCTGCCGCACGACGTTGGCGTTGTACCGGTAGAGGGTGAGTTCCCACTCCTCGTTCGGGTCGCGGAACTCGTGCCAGCCCAGGGCCGGCCAGTCGTACCCCTTGCCGCCGGATCCGGGGAAGCGCTCCGGCTCCGGCCGGTCCGATCCCCACGCCTTCAGCGCGGTCCAGTCCAGCGGATAGCCGCCCCGGCCGTCAGAGAACCCGTAGAGCCAGCCCTGGCTCAGGTAGTGCCTCGGGTCTGGCTGGACCTCGACGGTCACGTCTTCGTAGTGCGTCTGCTTGCGTTTCTGCGGGTTGTAGTAGTTGAACCTGCGAGCGGTCGAGTCCGGGAATACCTTGGCCCCGGCTTCAGCGTCGGTAAAGACTGGCTTGGGCAAGCTGCGTTCATCCGAAGTTGTCATCAGGTCTCTTCCTCACCTTTGAGTCCAGCCGATGTCGCCACCGGATTGGCCACCAGCCGGGCTGGTGTGTATGTGAGCAATTTCTCCTCACTGCTCGTCTGGGTCACCGGTCGTGGTGAACTTGTCGTAGTACATGCGTTTTTCTGCTACCCCGAGCACGGCGAGCAGCGGCATCGCCGCCTCCACCATCGGCGGCGGCCCGCATACGTAGGCGTCGGCGCCCTTGAGGCTCGCCTCGTGCCGCTTGACCACGTCGGTGATCAAGCCGACCTCACCGTCCCAGGCGTCCTCCGCAACCGGCTCGGACAGGGCCGGCACGTACCGGAAGCCGGGCAGCGACTCCCCGAGCCCGCGCAGCTCTTGCTCGAAGCACAGGTCACGGCGGCGCCGCGCGCCGTAGTAGTAGGTGGCCTTTCGGCGGATGCCGCGCTCGGACATCGAGCGCAGCAGCGAAAGAATCGGCGCCATGCCTGCCCCGCCGCCGAGGAAGATCAGGTCCGCGTCGTGGCCCTCGCGGAGCGTGAAGACCCCGAACGGCCCGGTGATGTCTAGCCGGTCGCCGATCGCGAGCCGAGTATCAAGGAAATGCGAGAACAGCCCGTCCGGGTAGACCTTGATGACGAACTCGAGCCGACCGCCGTCGCGGCTGGATGTGTTGGCCATCGAGAACGAGCGGGTGGCCGTCGTGCCTGGAATGGCGATGTCGACGTACTGGCCGGGGAAGAACTTGATCTCCCGTGGCTCAACCAGCCGCAGGATCAGATGCCGCATATCGTGCGTGACCGCGTCGTTGGCGACGACCTCGGCAACTGCCTCCTGGATCGGCAGCCCGGACCTGATCATGTCCTCGTCGTAGTTCAGGAGCTCGATCGTGAGGTCCTCGTATGCGTGCGCCCGGCACAGCAGCGTGAAGCCTTCCTCCTTCTCGTAGTCGGGCAGCGCGAAGGTGGAGTACTTCTCCAGCTCGATGTCGTCGCCTTCGAGGACGAACGATTTGCAGGACGAGCACTGCCCCTCCTTGCAGCCGTGCATGAGCATGATTCCCTGCTCCGCCGCCGCACGCAGGATCGTCTGGCTCTCGGCGACCTCGATCTCGATGCCGACCGGCTCGAACCTCACGACATGCTTGTCAGCCATGACTCCCTCGCGGATAGCGCGCTGCCTGGGCATGGTCGGGAGGGGGCCCGATGCCTGCGGATCGGGCCCCGCCCCTGCTTTCTCGACCGACTACTGCTCAGGCCTCCGCCGGCGCAGGGCGCCCGCCGGGCCCGCCGCGAATGTAGTTCGCGTGGAAGGCGGTCCGCTCCTCCGGCGTCATCTCGTTAAGCAGCACGTTCGGGCTCAGCACAGGTCCCATCCGGCGGAGGTGATCCAGCGTCCACATCTTCTTGGGATCCAGGTTCAGATGCGGCTGCGCGGTCATCGTCTTGCCGTCGTCCCGCACGTAGCCCATGTCGGACACCACGTCGGCCCAGTTCCAGCCGTGGTAGAGGGTCTCCCACTCCCGCTTGCCGATGAGCTGGCCCATGTTCGGGGTCTCGCGGCCCTGGTAGGTCGGCCGGAATGCCGTCACGTCGGTCCAGCGGCACTCCTCGTGGCAGTACGTCCGGACCTGGCCGTTGACCTCGTCCATCACCATGTCCTCGCGGACCAGGCACGGAACCATGCAGGTCCAGCACCGGTGCGGGTACTGGTAGTCGACGTCCTCGGCGACGATCGGGTGATGCCCGTTCGGCATCGAGAGCCGGTTGTAGTTCTCCCACCACTTACCGTACTTGTCGTACCAGCCTGGGTACTTGTACTCGAACCACTCGAAGTCCTTGTCGGTCATCGGGTCGATCCGCCAGTAGTTCGCCAGCCAGCCGGTCGCGAAGAACTGCGCCACCTCGTGGACGTAGCCCTTGTTCCAGATCTGATTCCACGCCTCCTCGATCAGGTCGTGCGGGATGACCAGGCCGTACTTCTCCAGCGGGACGAGGTAGCTGCGGTAGTAGTCGTCGTAGATCCACCGCCGCCACATCTCGGCATAGGACTCCCTGTCCTTGCGCCGGTCCTTGGTGCCGTACTCGATGAACGTGCCGATGGCCGCGTCAACCACCCGGTGGTTGTTCCACCAGGCGTAGCGCAGGTCCCGCTGCAGGAGCTGGTGGTTGCCCTCGTCGGCCAGCGCCATCAGCAGCGTGGCGTAGCCATTGCTGATGTGGCGGGACTCGTCGGACTGAACCGAGTGGAACACCGTGGGCAGCAGGTAGTCCCCGTTGGCCGCGGCCTCGGCCGGCATCGCCACGAACAGCGTGTTGGTGAAGGCCGTCTCGGCCACGATCGTCAGGTAGATGCTCGCCGCGGTGATCGCGTCACCGGTGATGAAGCCCTCGGCGAACTGGCGGCCGATCGTGCCGCAGTAGTCGTTCTGGAAGTTCCGCAGGCTGTTGTTGAAGCCCGCCGGGTCGATGTAGTTGTTCATGTACAGGCGCTTGAGGTTCTGCTGGATCGTCGAGTGCCTGACCTCGTCGATCATCTGGATCGCCTGGCCGTTGTGCAGCTCCGGGTTGGGAACCGTACGGAACAGCAGGGGCATCGCCCGCGCCGCCGAGATCTCGGGCAGCGGGATGATGCTCAGGAACAGCTTCTGCCACTCCAGCCAGCGCTCCTGCACCTGGCGGAACATGTTGCCGCGGATGGCACCGTCTGAGGCGCCGTACACCCGGTGGTCTTTCTCCTCCTGCATCGGGAAGTACGACCGCAGGACCTGCTTGAGCGGATCCTTCTTCTGTGCCTTCTGGAAGGTGTAGTCGGTTCCGTACTGTGACACCGGCTCGTGGTACATCGGTTCCCAGGACAGCTCCTGGATTTTCTTGTGGGCCTTGGCCACGCTCTGGCGACTCATACTGGCTCCTCACCCGTCGCTAGGGTCGGCTGAGACAACCTGCCTGCAGCCCTGATGGTCTTCTTCGGCGTCGGCATCCTGCCTTGCAAGCCAACTCGCGAGCCCAGCGCAGGCTCGACATACCTCATGAGCCGAAAGTACGGCGCAGCAGGCGGATCGGGATCTCAACATGAGACAGTGACCTGCTCAGGCGCACTGGCAGGAACGTCGGTGCGCGCCGACCTGGACGTCGGACCCAGGCGTTACGGCGGCTCGGAACGGGTGCTGCGTCAGCTTTCGCCGAACACGGCGGCCCGGATATCAGCCAGCCGCTGCTGAATCTCCTGCGAGGCCTGACCGTTCCCCTGTGCCGCCGGCCTGATCCCCAGCGACCTGAGAAGCCCTGCCGCCGCTGCGCCCGGGTCGCCCGCGGACCCCAGGATAGGATGCAATCCTTCCGCGACCAGATGATTGAACACCAGGTTCACGATGCTCCAGGGGTTGTAGCTCTCGTCCCGTGGTTCACCCTGGCGGTCCATCTCGGTATCTCCTCGCGAGCGATCGACACGACGGTTCGGCCAGTCCGGCATCCCGCGACCGGCCGGCCTGCTCCAGTCCGCTCCGGCGGTCCGTGCGGGGAGACGTCGGCCGATCCGAGCTTCCCGTGACCCGATCCCGGGGCATCCAACGGCGTCCCCGGGCAATCGGCAGTCTCAATCTGAGACATGTACCTGGAGTTCCCTACTTATTCTGGGACTAGCAGGCAGCCTCTTCTGGGACTAGCAGGCAGCCTCGAACGCGACCATGCGGACTGACCCATCCGCTAGGCGGCCCGAAAGGGAGGTGGGCGCTGTGTCGTATGCACCGGTGCTCCCACCAGGTCTTGTCGGCGGCGACCGGCTGGCCAAGAACCGAGAGCGCTTCCTGACCGCAGAGCCGGTCGAGCCTGACCAGGTCCGCGATACCATCCTCGCCTCGTGGCGGCGCTCCCGGCAATGGAAGGTCGAGGCCGATCACATCGACCTGGCCTACATCGGCGACCCTGACCTCGATACGCCACTGACCCGATGCGGCCTGCCCGTGCTGAGGCATCTGCGCGAGCATTTGGACGGCCAGCCGATCAGCGTCATACTGACCGACCCGGCCGGGGTGGTGCTCACGAGGCTGAAGGCCGACCACGATCTGGACCGGCACCTCGAAGGTGTCCAGCTCGCCCCTGGCTTCAGCTATGCCGAGGCGTCCGTCGGTACCAACGGAATCGGCACGGCGCTGGAGAGCGGACGGCCGACGCACGTCTTCGGCCACGAGCACTATGCGGAGAATCTCGAGGATCTCGCCTGCGCTGCCGCGCCGATCCACCACCCGGTCTCCGGCAAGACGGTCGGCGCGGTGGACCTGACCTGCTGGCGAAGGGATGCCGGCCTGCTGCTGATCACGCTCGCCAAGGTCACTGCCGGCCAGATCGAGCAAGCGCTGCTCACCGACGGCAGCTCCCATGAGTTCGAGTTGCTCCAGGAGTATCAGCGGGCCTGCTACCGCAGCGCCGGAATTGTGCTCGCGCTCGACAACGACGTGGTGATGATGAACGACCACGCCCGCCGGGTGCTCGACCGGGGCGACCAGTCCGTGCTGCTCGAGCAAGCAGCCGAGACGCTGGTGAGCGGACACGGAGAAGCGGTGGTCCTGGAGTTGCCCTCTGGCATCAAGATCCGGATGCACTGCCGGCCTGTGCCAGGCGAAGGCCGGTTCGCCGGCGGAGTCGTGACCGTCAAACTGATCGAGACGGAGTTCCGGCAGACCACGGGGGCCCGGCCGATGGCTCGTGTGTTCCTGCCTGGCATCGTCGGATCCGGATCGCTCTGGCTTCGTAGCTGCCATGAAGTGGAAGCGGTTCGCGAGTCAGGCGAGTGGCTCGCACTGGCGGGCGAGCGGGGGGTCGGCAAGCTGGCCCTGCTCCGGGCGGTCTACGAGCAGCGTAATCCGGCCGGCCGATTCCACGTTCTGGACGCCGCAGACGCTGGTGAGCAGGACTGGCTGGCACGGCTGCGCAGGGAGCTACTCCATGGCAAGGGCTGCCTGGTCATCCGCCATGTCGACCGCCTCAGCGCGCGGCGGATGAACCAGCTTTCCGCTGCCATGCAGGGGGCGCTTGACGCAGGCAGGCAGCAATCGCTGTGGCTGGCGGTCACCCTGAGCGAGGAACGCAAGAGCGCGGATCTCGCCCAGGCGCTGTCGTTCCTGCCGAGCACGGTTGTACTCCCCCCGCTCCGGCATCACATCGAGGACCTGAACGAGCTCGTGCGGTTCTTCCTGGCCAAGCTCAACCCGGAAGGTCGGCTGGTCTGCTCGCCCGAGGCGGTGCAGCTTCTCGTCCGGTACAGCTGGCCTGGCAACACCGAGCAGCTTCGGCAGGTTGTCAAAAGGGTCGTCCAGCACCGACGTACCGGACTGATCATCCCGACCGACCTGCCGCCCGAGTGCCGGACAGTCAGCCACCGGCTGCTCAGCCCGCTCGAGTCGATGGAGCGCGACGCCATCGTGCACAGCTTGATGGATTTCGAGGGCAACAAGGTCAAGGCGGCGAGGTCGCTAGGAATGTCACGGGCGACGATCTACCGCAAGATCCACCAGTACGGGATCGTTGCGCCGACCAAGTGAGCGAACGTCCGGGATGTAGTGATCAGCGCCCTGTTGGGTGATTCAAAATGAGATCAGCGGCGGCTCGCGGGCGAGGTAGGAAGGTGTAACGGCCTGCGCCAGTCGCGGGTGGCAGGACGCTTCTTGCAAGGAGCACCCATGGCAACGCTCGATGCAACCTCTGATGAGTCCGCACAAGTCGACACCCCCGCGGCTGAGATCGCCGCGGCCGCACAGCCCGCCGCCGACCCCGCCGCACTTGGCCTCCCGTGCTTCATCATGGGCGCGACGGCGCTCGGCCTGACACTGGCGGGCGTCGTGCCGGCAGCAGCCGCCGGGGCACCCCTGCCCATCATTCTCGGGGCCACGTCCACGGGGTTGTTCATCACCACGATCTGGTCCGCGGCAATCGGCCAGACCGCGGTTGCGAGCGTGTTCGGCATCTTCGCCACCTTCTGGCTGAGCTACTTCGTACTCGTGACCGGGCTAATCCGCAACTGGTTCGGTATCGCCGCAGCCGATGTGACTGCCACCCAGGAACTGTTCCTGATTACCTGGCTGATCATCGTGGTGATGCTCATCCTGGCGACGCTCAGACTGCCTCTGGCCTTCACGGCGGTGTTCTTGCTCGTCGGTCTCACGGTGTTGCTGGTACTTCTCGGAACCGAACAGGCATCGGCTGGTCTGCTGAAGGCCGGAGGGTACGTTCTGATGGCGGCCGCTGCCGGGGGTGTGTACCTCTTCTTCAACTCGCTCTCGCTAGCTACCGGCGGCAAGGCTCTCCCGCTGGGCAGACCCGTTCTGCACGGCTGACCGACCCCAAGTCGTTCCGCGGCATCCGCGCGGCTCGACCGAATGTTCCATGCGCTCGGCGACGACAGCCGACGTGCCATGGTCGAGCCGCTGTCCCGCGATCCGGCGCACAGAGCTTGCCGCCGCCTGATCCGGCCGTCCCTCCAGATTGCCGGCGCGTGCTGATCGGTTAGTCATTGACGAGGAAAATGCCCGGAGTTACGTTCCGGTCAGTTGTTCTCAACGGTGCGAGCCGAGGATGTGTGCCATGGCGCGAAGGTTCCCCGGCAGATTAGCGGCGATTCTGGCGGCGTGTGCTACTGGCTGTGTCTTCGCCGCCCCGGCGGCCAGCGCCGCCCCGGCGGCGGCCACCGCCGTCACCGTCCAGCGGCTCGGCTATTGCGGCGGCGACGACTGGGAACCGGCGATGGCATCGGATGCCGCCCACGTCTATGCCCTGATCACGCATTACTCAGGGAACACGGCCTGCGACCCGGCGTCGGGCCAGAACAACTCCCGGATCATGATTCAGGTATCCAGCGATGGCGGGAAGACCTTCAGCGCGCCTGCAGTGGTCGCCAGCACTCCTGGCGGGATCGGTTATCCGAGCCAGGCCGACCCGTCGATCGCCGTCGACAGTGCCACAGGAGCTGTCTATGTATCGTTCCTCGCATACGGCCTATCCGGCGGTCACACCGACATCTACGTGGCGAGGTCCGTGAACTCTGGCCAGAGCTTCTCCCAGGCGGTCCAAGCCAACGCGAAGGGCTGCAAGAACTGTGACCACGAGAAGATCCTGGCGTCGGGCGGCCACATCTATGACGCCTACTCCCAGGGATCTGGCCATTTCATCGCGGTCTCGAACGACGGCGGCTCGGCGTTCACCCAGAACCTGGTCGACAGCACCGACGTGCTCGGCTTCGCCGAGGGCGGCGTGCTCGACTCGCACGGCAACGCCTGGTTCGCCTGGGCCGACTGTCAGACAAGCAACTGCACAGGCGCTCCGGCCGCCGACTACCGGGTGTCGCAAACTCTGGCCGGGACCGGGAGCACCACGTTCAGCCCGGTGATCGCGCAGGCGCCGCAGGGCCCGGCCTGCCCCTACAGCAAATGCGGGTTCGCCTACTTCGGGCCGCAGGACGCGATTGCGATCGACTCTGCTGGCACCCTCTACCTGGCCTGGCAGGACGGCCAGGTGCACAGCCAGCAGAAGGGCCCGACGATCATCAACCTGTCCCGGTGCTCCTCCGGCTGCCTGTCAGCGGCCGGGTGGTCGTTCGCGAGCCGGGTGGACGACAAGACGGCAGCCGGCTGTCCGGGCTCGGCGTGCTACGCGCTCTTCCCGTCGATCGTCGCCTCAGGCGCCGGTTCCGTTTTCGCGACCTGGATGGATGATCGGAACGACTCGCTCGACGGAGTGGTCGATCACAAGGACGGCTGGAACCTGTGGTTCCGCTCGTCGACCACCGGCGGGACCTCGTGGACCGGTCCAGGCCAGCAGATCTCACAGTTCGACCCGGCGCAGACTCAGTCCACCCCGAACGGATTCGACTTCCCGTACGGCGACTACACCGGGCTGATCATGAACAGCACGTGCGCGGCCCCCGCACCGGCGATGAGCTGGGGCGAGGGACACAACTGGACCGGCGGCGCGGCTGCGCCAGGGCACATCGAATTCGCCTCGCTCTGCTGAGCCGGCCGTCCACGCCGGCGGTCCTGGTCGCAGGGGTGACCCGACGTGCCGGGCGGCCACCGGCACCTCCCGGCAGCAACCCGATCACAGCCTCAAGCCGCGTGCTTCCGTCGTTCCTGATGGGTCATCCCGCTCGGCACGATGGCAGAGCGGCGGTCGATGAACCACCCCGCAGCGGCAGTCGCGGCGGTAGCCGCCGCGCCCAGCAGGCTGGTCGGCACGCCTGCCAGACGCGGGACCGGATGCGGCGGGTCGTCGACGGCGGTGCCAGGGACCAAGGGGGCCAGGAAGAACGGCGCCCAGTAACCGACCGGAATCGCTGCCGCGAAGAACCGCGCTGTCGCCCGGTCCGTGCTGGCTGACCATACTGACCAGATGTTGACGCAGGACAGCGTGGTGGCCATCGCCAGCGCGGTCACGCCGTGGAAACGGGCATGCGCGGGCCAGCGCTTGTTGAAAATGTGCGACTCATTCCAGTCCGCGGCAATGGGCGCCGCGATGGTGATGACGTTGGCGACGGTGAGCAGGCTCCGGCCGAGAAGGCGGTCACCCTTTGCCGCTGGCCAGGTCATCTCGTCTCCAATCGGCTGGGCGGCCTGGCTCCAAGCTACTCCTTGTCGCGGGCGGGCCGGCTCCTGGCGCAAGATGGGCGGCGGCCGGACGACACCGAGTCGGCTGTATAGACTCAGAGTATACCTTCAGTGTACAGTCGCAGGCACCGGTCCCGCCGGGCATTTCCAGGCTCCCGGCCAGCGGACAGTACTATGCCTCGCCAGCGCTGGCAGCCCTCATACGCAGCGTACCCCGCGATGAACTAGGCGATCGTTT
>WNFX01000414.1_pt1 | contig 41205 bp, 38 predicted proteins | sample 5400111 | NCBI WGS metagenome assembly WNFX01 (sample SAMN13153363, study PRJNA577476) | soil metagenome | isolation source: 40 cm soil or saprolite under grassland replicate 1 | place: USA:California | collected 2016-06-15
GGCCGGCCGCGCCCTGCCGGACCAGGCCAAGCACCAGCGAGAGCAGCGCGTCTTCGATCGATGAGCCCGGCCCGCCGACCTGGAAGTCCTGCGCCGCCGCGGCGCCAGGCAGGTGCAGTCCCTTGAGCCGCAGCGTGAACGCCGGCTGGCCCGCGCCGCTCAACGGGGTCTCCACCGAGGCCGCGACACCGGCCAGGCCGAACCCGCCCGGTGGGACCGGGCCGGTCTGCAGGGTCAGCTCGGTCGCGACCCGGACCGCGCCGCCGGCCAGCAGCGCGAACGGCTGGGTGACCGACTGCCCGTGCTTGGCCGCCCGGTACAGCGGCACCCGCACCTCGGTCCTGGTCGCCGGGCCGGTGGTCGAAAGCGTGGCCGCGAGCCCGACCTCGACGTACTTGTTAGCCCGTGCGTCCAACGAGACCTGCACCGTGAGGTCGGGCAGCGAGTTGTCGCCGGCCAGGTTACGCAGGTTGAACAGCGGTATGAGGTCGACCCCGTCCTGCTGCGCCTGGGCGCCCTGGGCGAGCACCGCGTCGGCGAAGCGGACCAGGGCCTCGCGCCGGTCGTCGTCGGCCAGGACGCCGGCCATGCGGGTGCCGGGGTCGTCGAACCAGTCGCTGTCCAGCTCGACCCCGCCGCCAGTCGGGGTCAACAGCCCGATGGCCAGCCCGAGGCCGGCGATCTCCGGGTCGAGCGTCGGCAGCCCGGTCACCGGTCCGCCTCGGCGCCATGGCGGGCGGTCATGGCAATGTCCCTGACATGAAGGTGTGCCGCGCCATCGGCCGGACCATCAGCCCCTTCGCGTCCACCTCCAGCGAGTTGGCGATCAACACCCGGCCCGCGTGGTCCTGACGGCCAATCCCGGCCATCGCCGAGGTCGCGACGACCAGCACTCGCCAGGCGTACGCGATCAGTGCCTCGGCCCAGTTCTCCACGACGATCTCCGCGCCGCGCGGATGGTCCTCGGCGGAAGCGACGCCGCCACTGGGGCGATCCGCCGAGCCGGTCACGAACGTGACGGTCACGTCGGTCTGTTTCGTCTGATCGCACTCGACCGGGATGGTGATCTCCACCAGTCTGCTGTCGATCGTGCCGTGCACGCCGGCGATGTGGACCAGCAGCCGGCTGCCTCGCTCCGCCCAGAGCACCGGCGGCGGTGGGGACGGGGTCTTGGCCGGGTCGAGGCCGGCCGCGACGACCGCCGCGCTGCCGATCAGCAGTGGCAGCTCTTCCGTGGTGACGGTCAGCCCGTCGACGACCGTGCCAGGCGGCACCAGCTGACCGGGCAGCACCGGGGCCAGCTCGGTGGTGATGACCAGGCGCGTCTTGTCGTCCAGATCGGCCCGCTGCAGCGCGTTGCCCAGCAGGATCGCGCCGGCCACCGCCTCCGGCCCGGGCATAAGCGCGGAGCCGTCGGTGCCGGTCGTGCCGGTCCGGTCGGTCATCCCGGCCGGCTGCGGGCGACGAGGCGGGCGGAGTTGCGGTTCATCGCCAGGTGTCCCCTGCAGGCAGGCCGTACCACGAAGTGAACTCTGTCACATTAATGCTCTTACCGGCCGGCCATGCCGTCAATGGGCGCACAGGTTCCGATCTACGACTAATATGGCGACCGGCTGGGTGAAAAGGGTGACGGGCGGGAGTGTCCGGGTGCTGCGGGGGCTGGCGGCGGTATCCGCGAATAGATCCGCGGGAGCGTGTGCCGCGTTTGCGGTGCCGGGTGCTGCTGTGAGACTCGGCGTAGGTGTACCGTTTCATTGCTGTGGGGGCCGTGGTGGTGGCAGGGGTAGGCGCGGGTGGCACAGGTTTTCATCAGCCATGCGTCGGCTGACGGGGCGGCGGCTGCTGGTGTCGCGGATGCGCTGCGTGGCTGCGGTCATGGCATCTTTCTGGACGCTGACCAGGCTGATGGGCTGGCGCCGGGCGCGGATTGGCTGCGGGTTCTGCTGCGGGAGTTGCGGGCGTGCGATGTGGTGGTGTTCCTTAACAGCACTGCCGGGCAGGCATCGATGTGGTGTCATTCCGAGCTGGTGGTGGCGACCGGGCTGAGCAAGCGGATCTACGCGCTGGATGTGGAACCGGGTCGGGGGCCGCATCCGCTGTTGCGGCATCTGCAGGGCATCGGGTTCGGCGCCGACTTGGACACGGGCATCCGCCGACTGGTCGATGGCCTGGCCGCGGACGGGCTGGCGGGGAATCTGATGCCCGGCTGGCGTCGCGGCAGGCCGCCGTTCCCCGGCCTGGCGGCGATGGATGTGGCTGACGCAGGCGTGTTCTTCGGACGCGACGGTGAGATCCGCGGCCTGATGGCGCGGGTGGAAGGGCCGCTGGGTCGGCGTGACGGCGACCTCGTGGTGGTGACCGGGCCGTCTGGTGCGGGGAAGTCCTCGCTGGTGCGCGCGGGCCTGGTGGCGCGGCTGGGCCTGCGAGGGCCGGGCTGGGCCGTTGCGGCCCCGTTCGAGCCTGGGATCCGGCCGCTAGACCGGCTCGCTGGGGCGTTGGCGGCCGTTGCTGGCGGCCAGATGTCCGGCGCGGAGTGCCGGCGCTGGCTGCTGGGTGAGGGCCTGGCGGCGTTCGCCGAGCAGCTGGCAGCCCAGGCGGGGGCCCGGGTCCGGCGGCTGCTGGTCACCGTGGACCAGGCCGAGCAGCTGGCAGCGGTGACCGCGCCTGCGCTGCGGGAGGAGTTCACCGCCGTGCTTGGCTCGGGCCTGGGCGCGGGTTCGCTGGTGACTGTGGTGCTGACGGCCCGTTCGGACCGGTTCGCCGAGATCCAGCAATTGCCCGTGCTGGGACCGGCGGTTCGCACCCCGTTCGTCATCGGCCCGCTGCCCAGCTCCCGGCTGGCCGAGGTGATCGAGGGCCCGGCGCAGCGGGCCGGGCTGATGTTCGCGCCCGGTCTGGCCGGGCGGATCGCTGCCGACGCCGCCCGGGGCCGGGAGGACACCGCCGACGCGCTGCCGCTGCTGGCTTTCACGCTGCGGGAAATGTATGACCGGCTCGCCGCCGCCGGCCGGGACTGCTTCACCGCCGAGGACTATGAGCTGGCCGGGCGGATCGACGGCGCAATCACCCAGCGCACCTGCCAAGCCGAGGAATCACTGCCGGCCGGCAGCGGCCCGGTCCTGGACAAGCTGCTGCCGCGCTTCGTCACCATCGCTGACGGCCGCCAGCCGGCCGGCCGACCGGTTTCCCGCGACCAGTTAACCGCGGCCGAGCGGGCGATCGTGGTGGTGCTGGAGGACCAGCGCCTGGTCACCGGCACCAGCGAAGCCGTCCGCCTCGCCCATGAACGGCTGATCACCGCCTGGTCCCGGCTGGCCGCCGCGGTCGCCCTGCAGCGCGACGATCTGGCCTTGCAGGCCAGGCTCGAGCGGCAGGCGCAGGACTGGACGCACGGTGTCGGCGGGCTGCCCGGCCGCGAGGTGACCGCCGCCGCAGCCGCGTGGCTCGCCCGCCGCGCCGCTCCCGGTACCAGTAATACCGCCGTCGGCGGTTATGTCCGGGCCGCACAGCGGGCGATCCGCCGGCGGCGGGCAGTAGTGGCCAGCGTGCTGACCGTGGTCACGGTGCTCGCTGTCGCGGCGTCAGCTGCCGCCGTCGTCGCCTTCCAGCAGAGAGCCAAGGCCCTCGCCGCACGCGACCAGGCAATCGCCAGCCAGATCATCACCGAAGCCGACCAACTGGCGGCCGCCGACCCGTCACTGGCCGCCCAGCTTGACCTCGCCGCCAGCCAGCTCTGGCCATCGCCCGCTAGCCAGGCACGGCTGATCGCTACTACCACTACCCCTCTGGCCAGACGGCTGACCGGTCCTGCGACCACGGTCAGCTCGGTAGCGTTCAGCCCGCACGGGCGGATCCTGGCCGCCAGTGCCACGGATCAGATCTGGCTGTGGAACATGGCCAGCCCGGACCGCCCGGCCCGGCTCCGCTCCCTACCGACCACCCTGTCCGACCACATCACCTCGATCGCGTTCAGCCCGGACGGGCACACCCTGGCCGCCGGCGCCTTCACCGGCGACTCCGCCAGCAGGGTCTGGCTGTGGAACATGGCCAGCCCGGATCACCCGGCACGGCTCGGCGCCCTGCCGACCGGCGTTCTCGATGGCATCACCTCGATCGCGTTCAGCCCGGACGGGCACATCCTGGCCGCCGGCAGCGAGGACAGCACCATCTGGCTGTGGAACATGGCCCACCAGGACCACCCCGCCCCGCTCGGCCCGCCACTAACCGGCCCGGCCGGCCGCGTCACCTCGGTGGCGTTCAGCCCGGACGGCAAAACCCTCGCCGCCGCCAGCAGCGACAAAAAGATCTGGCTGTGGAACTTGGCCGCCCCGGCACGCCCCGCCCGGCTGGGCGTGCCCCTCAACGGCGCCGCAAACTCTGTCACCTCGGTGATGTTCAGCCCGGACGGGCATACCCTGGCCGCCGGCAGCGACGACAACACCATCGGATTGTGGAGCCTCCCGCCCAGCCTGCCGATCGGCGGCCAGGTATCGGCAGTGGCGTTCAGCCAGCGTACCCGGATCCTCGCAGCCGACACGACTGGCCACAAGGTGTGGCTGTGGGACCTCGCCACTCCGGCACGCCCTGCCCAGCTCGGCCCGCGTCCGCGAGGGCCCGCGGCCGGCATCTACTGGCTCGCGTTCAGCCCCGGCGGGCATACCCTGGTCGCCGCCACCAGCGGCAGCAGGATCTGGCTGTGGAACCTGACTGACCCGGCCCATCCCGCCCCGGCCGGCCCGCCCCTGACCGAGAACTATGTCACCTCGGTGGCGTTCAGCCCGGACGGCAAAACCCTCGCCGCCGGCAACGGCGACAACACGGTCTGGCTGTGGAACCTGGCCAACTCGGCCCACCCCGCCCGGCTCAGGCCGCCGCTAACCGGCCCAGCCGGCATCGTCACCTCAGTGGCGTTCAGCCCGGACGGCAAAACCCTCGCCGCCGGCAGCGGCAGCGGCGACAACAGAGTGTTCCTGTGGAACCTGCCCGGCCCGGCCCGCTCCGCCCGGCTCAGGCCGCCGCTAACCGGCCCAGCCGGCATCGTCACCTCAGTGGCGTTCAGCCCGGACGGCAAAACCCTCGCCGCCGGCAGCGACGACAACACGGTCTGGCTGTGGAGCCTGGCACACCCGGACCGCCCCGCCCAACCCCTGACCGGTCCTCGCAGTGCTGTCAACACGGTGGCGTTCAGCCCGGACGGGCACATCTTGGCCGCCGGCACCCGTGACGGCCCGGTCTGGCTGTGGAACCTCACCCCCCCGGCCCGCCCCGCCCCGCTCGGCCCACCCCTCACCGCCGCCGCGGCCAGCGTCACCTCGGTAGCGTTCAGCCCCGACGGGAACGCCCTCGCCGCCGCCAGCGACGACCGCACAATCTGGCTGTGGAACCTCAACATCGACGACGCCACCCGGCGGATATGCACCACCACCAACACCCTCACCACCGCCCAGTGGCACCAGTACATCGCCCTGCTGCCCTATAACCCGCCCTGCGCCCACCCAGGCCACCGCGGCCTCCTGCTCCGCAAATAGCCCCGTAAAACGCCCGAAATCAGGCCGGTCAGCCGCGGGCTGACCGGCCTGCCCCGGCCGTGAACACAACTCGCGCCGGCAGCGGTGATTGAGGTTCGCCAAGGTCAGGTTGGGCCATGGCGCACGACCGCTGATTGCAGCCGCGCGGTCACGACGGCCTCAGCCGCCTGCCGTCGCCTGGAGTTGTTTTACTGCCGGGGCCGTCGCCGCCAGTGCCGCCGAGGCAGTGGCCCCACCGGTCAGCACCGAAGAGATCATCGTCTGCAGCTGAGTGGAGATCTGCGGGTAGACCGGGGTCACCGGCCGCGGGGTCGCGGCCCTGAAGACCGCGGTCTCCTGCAGGAAGTACGGCGCCTTGGCGAACAGTTGCGAGCTGTAGACCGACTGCACCGACGGCGGGTCGCCGGCCGCGATCGCGCGGGCGATCTGGGCCGAGTCGCTTGTCAGGTACTTGATGAACTTCCAGGCCGCGGCCTGGTGAGTGCTCCTGGCGTTGATAGCGAGGTCATCGCCGCCGAGGGAGGCCTGCGGCGTGCCGCCGGCTGCGTTGGGAAACGGCACCCAGCCGGTCTTACCCGCCAGCGCCGAGCCCTTCGCCTCCGAAAGCTGGAAGAGGTACGGCCAGTTCAGCGCGAACGGGGTTTGCCCGGACTGCCACGCGGCCTGAACCTGCGATTCTTCCCAGGCGGACACGGCCTGCGGGGCGATCTTGTAGGTATGGATCGCCTTGAACTCGAACGTGAGCGCGGCCGTGTTCGCCGGGGAATTGAGGTTGCCCAGGTTCGTTAGGCCAAGCTGGCCACCAAAACTCTGGAACGCGGTTACCGCTCCCTCGTACTTGTCGCCTTCGAAAGCCAGGCCTTCCTTCAGGGAATGGTCTTTCGCCAGCGCCGCCTTGGCGTCAGTGACCAGCTGGGCCACCGTGGTCGGTGGTGTTTTGATGAGGTCGGTGCGGTAGTAGAGCCCTTCGGCGTTGATAAACCACGGGATCGCGTACGCGTTCCCCTTGTAAGTGCCGGATGCCATCTGGCTTTGGAAGAACGCACTGGTGTTCGGGTGGAACCTGGCCAGGTTCAGCAGCCATCCGGGCCGGGCGAATGTGGCTGGCCAGATCACGTCGGTCGTTATCACGTCCGGGGTGCTTGAGCCGGCGATGAAACGCTGGGTGAGCTGCTGGTAGGCCACATCCGCCACCGGGGACAGCGCGAGGATGCTCACGTGGATGTTCGGGTTCGCCTTCTCGAAGGCCTTCGCCGCAGCGATCGTGGCCGCACCCTCCGAGCCGAGGCCCTGGGTGGCGAACACAATGGTTTGCGTGGCGCTGGCCGGCACCTGCTTGGTTACGGTTGAGGAAGAGCTGCTGCAGCCCGCCGCCGCCAGACCGAGAGCGGCCGTGACCGCGACCGCTGCGAGCCGCTTGTATTTGTCTGGCCACCATCTCATCGTGGCCACCTCCTTTTCGGGGTTACCGGGCTAGCCGTTTCGCAGTATCGAACTCAGTTCACTGGTGAGCAGGTTATCGATGAATTGATGGGCAGGCCAAGCTCAAGAGCCCGGTGGATGGTGCTTGAAATAGCCAGGCTCAGCTAGTTGTAATTGCGGATCTGCGGGCGCGGTCGGGCCGAGAGAATCGATTTCTCCAGCGCCGGCAGATAGGGGGAACCTCCGGATGAGCGCCCGGCTTTGGGTGCAGGCCAGCGTTGCTGGTGAACGGCACCGCGTAGAGCCGACCCGTGTAGATGGCGGTGGCAACCGCGGGCCGCGGGAAGTCGGCGAGCGGGAACAGCTTCGGGTTGAGCGGAACGATCCACCCATTGGCTGCGAACTCGGCGGTCCAGATGACGTCCAGGCTCATGACGTCGCAGCGGGCCGCTGTGGGTCTGCAGATTGACCGTCCCTCCCTTACTCGGGGGTCACGCGACGTCCGGTCGGGGCCGCGGAGTTCGGCGACGGCCATCACCAGGCCGCCCAGGTATGCGGCCGGGAAGTGCCGCAGATTGCGGTGACGATTACCTGGGCGCCAACGGTGATCGCCGCAGCAACCACGTGCCGGTCATCGGGTTCTGGCAGCTCTAGACCCGCGATGAGCGGCTCGTAGCCGGTTACCAGGCAATCCCGGACGGAAGGGATCATCAGCTCGCGGAGCCTGGCCAGCTTCTCGTCCGGGATGTCCGGGTGGTCTTTGGCCACCGCGCCAAGTGCCTCATCGAGGATCGCACGGGTCCATTTGGCCTGCACCAGGCCGCTCTGGGCGATACGGATCAGCAGGTCCCGCAACGTCTTGGGGTATAGCACGTCGGCGTCGGAGACCACGGTGAAGGCCATGGCTTAGGACAGTTCCAGTTCCTCGCTGAGCTGAGCCAGCTCGCCGGCGGCCAGACGCTGCTCCAGGTCACCCTGCCGCCGGTAGTTCAGCAGATCTTCGTAGCAGATCCGCCGGTGCCGCCCGACCTTGGTGAACTTGATCTGGCCGGACTCCAAAAGCCCGATCAGGAACGGACGCGACACGTTCAGCAGATCCGCTGCCTGTTGCGTGGTCAGCATTGCGTCGGACGGGATGATCTGCACGCCTTGGCCCTTTGCCAGGATCGCCATGATCTGCGCGAACATGACCGCTGCAGGACGCGGTATGACCAGGGCATCGTCGTCCCCTACTTCAACCCGAATCTCAAGCATGTCTCCTTCCGGGTGATCTTCGAGGTAGTCCCTGATGCGGCGTGCGGCGCGGCTGGCGACATCCTTGTGAACGTCGCCAGGCCTGATCGATCTGATTGCTTTAGCAGGCATCCTCCCCGCCTCCCTCTACTCGCAGTATCCGCAACAAACGAAGCAGTCGCAATCCCTTCCCTTGAAACGAATCAGGCACGATCATCCCCAGGAAGAGCGAAGACGCGGACTGCAGCGTGCCTCCGAGCGTCGTCGCCTCCTCCTGGTCAGGTCGGCAGGTTCGGAACGGCAACCCCGGCAGCTTCCCGGTCAGTTCGTGCCTCAGCAGCACGTGCGGCAGCTCATGGGCCCGCATCGCTGCGCTGCCGGCCCTCCCGCCCGAACCGGCCGTTGACGCCCGGCAGGGTCCGCGACCATGCAGAAGGCCGCCCTCCTGGCGCGGCCCACGAGACCTCCCACAGGTGGATTGCCGCCGACACAACTAACCTTGTCCGCGGCGTCATTGAGCAAGCGGTGTCGGCGCAAAGTCCATCTCACCTCGCGGGGCCACTCCGTTAGCCCGCGACCGACCGTCCTGGCCGGGCAATCCGACCTCCGCGGTCGGCCGGGGACCGCGAGCCCGGCCGGCGGTCCGCCGCCACGAAGCGGCATCCCCCGCCAGCGGTCACCGCGGGCCCCGGTGTAGCTGGCTGGCCTCGGATCCGGTGCGGCTGGCCTGCAGGATGAGGCGGCGGGAATCAGCGGGTCGGCCGCGCCATGGTCCGGCAGCCTCCGGGTGCCTGTCACCGGTGAGCAGGCGGCCTGGTTCTGGTCGGCCACTGGCCCGCACGAGGCTGGCACGGCGGCCTGCGTGGTGACAGGTCTGGATACCTGTTGATCCGCTTCATCCGCGGCGGCGGCCCGGCAGTCCAGCTCACTGGACGGTCGCTGTCCTCAGCTCACAAGCGCGGCCTCGAACGGACCAAAGCGACTCGGTGCCGACAGGCGGCACGCCAGCACAAGCCTGGCCGCCCGCACGACCGATATCAGCTAATCCGCCACGCAAGACCCGACCACCCAGACACCCGCCGTCCTCAGCCGGCCAGCGGAGCTGCAGAGCCCAGTTTCGTCCCCACGGGAGCGCCGCGAAGCGGCGCATGTATTTCTTAAACGGCCATGTCGGTGGCGGCCCGCCGCTGCCGGTCCCGGCAGCCGGCACGATCTGGCCAGCCGGGACGAAGAGCCAGCATGCTAAGATGCGAGTATGCGCACCACCGTGGACATGCCAGCCGAACTCATGCAGGCAGCCAAGGTGAGGGCGGCCGAGCGCGGAGAGACGCTCAAGGACCTGGTGACCCGCGCAGTCGCCCAGGAACTCCGCGTCCCGGCCCGGCCAGCTCGCGCGGGACGAGTGTCCCTTCCGCTGATCGGCCGCGAAGCCAGCCCCAGCGTCAATGTGACGAACGCTGACATCGAGGCCGCGCTCGAGGCCGAGGACATCGACAGGTACGCCGGGCGGTGATCCTCCTCGACGTTGGCGTGTGGCTCGCGGCGGCCTGGGGCCGGCACGTCCACCATGACGCCGCGGCCGACTGGCTCGACCAGCAAGAAGATGACCTCGCACTGTGCCGTGTAACGCAGATGAGCCTGCTGCGGCTGCTGTCCAATCCGGCGGTCATGGGTCAGGACGTGGTCTCGCGCGGCGGTGCATGGCGGGTGATCGACCAGCTCCGGGCCGACGAGCGCGTCCTGTGGACCGAGGAACCCGCTCAGCTTGAGGCCGCGTGGCGGGCCATTTCCGCCAGAGAAGAGAACAGCCACAAGCTCTGGACCGACGACTACCTCGCCGCGTTTGCCCAGGCGGCTGGTGCGACTCTCGCCACTCTGGACCGCAAGCTGCGCGACCGGTATCCCTCCGTCGAGGTCGAGACGCTGACCTGACTGATCGCCAGACGCATCGCGCGGTTCCCGGGGATTCCTGGCGCGGGCACGGACGGGTTCGCCACTAGGCCGTACCACGGGCTTTCAGCCTGGCCGGCGGCTCATCGCGGCGCTGGGCGGTGACCGGCTGCTGTTCCGCCGCACCTGCAGCGGCTGCGGCCAGCCGACGGTCTTTTGCCGGGAGCCGGGCGGCGGCACGCCCTTCCTGGGCTGCACCGGGTTCCCTGGCTGCCGGAACAGGCGCCAGCTGGCCGGCTAGAGCCGCTGGATGTGCCGGGACCGTCCGGCGACGACGATCGACGCGGCGGCGCGGTCATGCAGGCACTGGCGTGCCGGGTCCCACAGGAGCCAGGCTAAGTTCCGCACCGCGAGCGGCGGGAACAGGATCTGCGCGTCCACCACGAGGGCGCGCCTCAGGCCGTCAGCCCGGCTGAGGGCTCTGCTGTCCCAGACGGACACGGGCTCGATACGCAGCAGTCGTTTGCCCTTGCAGGGTTCCAGAACCTGGTCATCGTCTCTGACCTGCAATGTTATGGCTGGGTCGGTGGTCGTAATGCGATCCGTTCGTACTCGTGGATCAGCCCGCCGAGGACCTTGTGACGTCGTATCCGCGCCGTCGCCAGGTCGGTGACCGCAGCTGTGATGCTGTCGGCGCCGTCCGGCGGCCGCAGATTCCTGGCCCGGTGCGGGCGATGCCGGTTGTAAGGGCAACGTACTCCCCCAGTACCGCCCGCATGTGCCGCGGCCCGGTGATCAGCATCCGGTCGGTCACCTCAGCCCGGGCTGTGCGCACCCACCGCTCGGCAAAGCGTTCGCCCTCGGGCTGCGCGGCGGGATCTTCACCGCCTCGATCCCCGCGGTCGCGAGCGCCGCATCGAATGCCTCGGTGAACTGCCCGGCCCGGTCGCGGATCAGGAACCGGAACCGGGCGGCGCGCTCTCCCAGGTCCATCAGCAGGTCCCGTGCCTGCTGCACGGTCCACGCCCCGTCCGGGTGCGCGGTCACGCCCAGGACATGGACATGACGGGTGCTGACCTCGATCACGAATACGTAGACGCGGCGCAAGGTCACCGCACAGTCCACATGGAAGAAATCGCACGCCAGCATCGTCGCCGCCTGAGTGCGCAGGAACTGCCGCCACGTCAACCGGGAGCGCTGCGGCGCGGGCGGTATCCGCAGCCGTCTCAGCACCCGCCGCACCGTGGACGCCCCGACCCGGTACCCCAGGCCGAGCAGCTCACCCTGGATCCGCCGGTAACCCCAGCCCGGGTTCTCCCGCGCCATCTGCTCAATCAGCACAACGACCCGGGCATCGACCGACGGCCTGCCGCCGCGGCAGGGATAGGTCCACCGCCAGCGGACCAGCCGCCGGTGCCAGCGCAGCAGCGTATCCGGTGTCACCAGCCGACTCAGCCGCAGTTGCCTGGAGAGCAGCCGGGCCAGCGCGGCGAGCACCGCACGGTCAGCCCAGTCCAGCCTCGGTCTCGGGTGCTGGCGCCGTAGCACCGCCATCTCCTGGCGCAGCACCAGCAACTCAGCGTCCTTCGACGCGGCCGAACATGCCAGCAGCGCCATCCAGCCAGTCAGGCGGACGAACATAAAGTAGAGCATCAGGATCGTCACAAGCCCGCGATCCTGCCAGCCCGGGGACACTGCCGCAGCCATACTCGCAGGTCAGCAACCAATTCCCGTTTGGGAACCCCACAGGGGATACCAGCGGATCCAAGGCGAACTGGTCAAGCCCGGCCACCGGGCCGGCGCGCCCGCGTCCGCGGGGTCCGCAAGGCGCTGAAGATTCTCCCGGCTCCGGAGCGGCGCTCCGACACGACGTGGCGGAAGTTCCCGCATGCCAGGCATCGATGATGCCCGCCGCGGACTTCTTCCACGCCGGCTGCGCGATGACCCCGCAGCGGCTGCACCGCCTGTTCGTCATGGATGCAGGCAGCCGTTACGTGCACATCGCCGGGATCACCGCGAACCCGGGCGGTCCCCGGACCGTGCAGCAGATCCGTAACCTCCTGATGGATCTGGGTGATCGCGCCGCAGGCTTCCGGTTCCTGGTCCGTGACCGGGCCGGGCAGTTCGCCGAGGCGTCCGACGCCGTCCTGGCCGGTGCCGGCATCCAGGTCGCGAAGACCCCGCCCCGCAGCACGCGAGCGGACGCTTACGCGGAAAGGCTCGTGCTCACCGCCCGGACAGAGGTCACCGACCGGATGCTCACCCTTCGGCGAACGGCACCTGCGGACGAACCTGGCCGAGTATGAGACCCATTACAACGGCCGGCGACCTCATCGCAGCCGACAGCTCCGCCCGCCCCGGCCCGACCGCCCTGCCGCGGATCTCTCCCGGAAGCGGATCAAGCGCCGGCCTGTCCTCGGCGGCTCATCAACGAGTACCACCGAGCCGCATAGAAGCCCAGGTCAGAACCGGCGGCCGAGTTCTGGAACCCCCACAGCGGATCGACCCCGCATCGGCCGCCTACCTCAACTTCGGCGGCGGCATTGACGGATACCACAGGCTAAGTTACGTTGCGCGCAAATCGCCATTACAAGTGGCGAAAGTCCCTTGGGCAGCAAGGGAGCTGGCCTGGGGCCCGTTGCGGAGCGCCAGGTTGCTGCGCCCTTCCATGCCCTTCGTGGAAGGAACACGATGCGATCCATTATCCGCCGCACCCGGGTTCCCGGCGGCCACCGCGTCCTGCCGGCGCGGGGCTTAGCGCTCACGGCCGGCGTGGCCGTGGCGCTGTTACCCGGGTTATTGTTTGCGTCTTCGGCGCAGGCAGCCCCTCGTCATCAGGCCTCTGCCCACGCGGTGCTGCCGCATGTGAAGCACCATCAGTCGTCCGACTCTGGGCCTAACGTCCACCACGACCTCTCGCTGCCGCTGCGCGTGCTTGCCACCCGCGCGCACCATAGGAAGGCACCCAAGCAAGCCGCGCCGGACAGCCAGGCCCTGTTGCCGCACCCGCCGGCCTCGCTCCGCCCCGACCCGGTCGTGCAATCCCGCCCGGGGATCAGGGCGGCGGTCGCGACGACGAACAACTTCGACGGCATCAGCGTCTCGTCGGCCGGGAACCCGTGCAACTGCGCCCCGCCGGACCCGAACGCCGCGGTCGGCACCACCCAGGTGGTGGAGATCGTGAACACGGCGTTCGCGGTGTACTCCAAGACCGGCGGCACGATCATGGCGCCGACCGCCAGCAACACCTTGTGGTCCGGCTTCGGCGGGAACTGCCAGGCCACCAATGACGGCGACGCCACGGTGGCCTTCGACAAGCTGGCGAACCGCTGGGTGATCCAGCAATTCGCGAACGTGCGGTCGGTGTCCGGCCCGTACCTCGAGTGCGTCGCGGTCTCGACCAGCGCCGACGCGACTGGCACGTACAACCGGTACAGCTTCCAGTTCATCACCTTCCCCGACTACCCAAAGCTGTCGGTGTGGCCGGATGCCTACTACACCACCTACAACATGTTCACCCCCGGTGGCGGCGCGTTCGTGGACGGCGAGATCTGCGCGATGAATCGGGCGAGCATGCTGACCGGCGCCGCCGCGACCCAGCAGTGCTTCACCACCGACGCCAGCCACGGCGGGATCCTGGCCGCGGACATGGACGGCACGACGGCACCGCCGTCTGGCGAGCCGGAGACCGTGATGGGCATCGGCACCACCTCGACCACGCTGGACTACTGGCACTTCCACGTGGACTTCACCACCCCGGCTAACTCGACCTTCACCGGCCCCACCGCCCTGACAGTGGCGTCCTACAGCACCGCCTGCGGCGGCGGCACCTGCATCCCGCAGGGCGGCACGACCCAGCAACTGGCCTCACTAGGCGACCGGATCATGTACCGGCTCGCCTACCGCAACTTTGGCGACCACGAGTCGCTGGTCACCGACCATTCGGTGACCGCGGGCTCATCGACCGGCGTCCGCTGGTATGAGTTCCGGCTGTCGGGCGGCAACCCAACGGTATTCCAGCAGGGCACTTACGCCCCCGATTCCACTTTCCGGTGGATGGGCTCGATCGCGATGGACCACGTCAGTAATATCGCACTCGGCTACTCCCAGTCCTCCTCGACCACCCACCCTTCGATCCGGTTCACCGGCCGGGCCCCGGGTGACCCGCTCGGCACGATGACCCAGGCGGAGACCACTGTGTTCACCGGCGGCGGGTCGCAGACCGGCGGACTGTCGCGCTGGGGCGACTACACCTCGATGCAGGTCGACCCGTCTAATGACTGCACGTTCTGGTACACCGACGAGTACATCCCGTCCAACGGCAGCTTCAACTGGAACACCCGCCTGGCCTCCTTCCAGCTACCCGGCTGCGCCACCGTCGGCAACACCGTCACTGTCAACAACCCCGGCAACCAGACAACGCCTCGGCGCACGCACGTCAGCCTCCAGATGACCGCGACCGACTCGCAGCCAGGCCAGACCTTCACGTGGTCGGCCACCGGGCTGCCCAACGGCCTGTCGATCAACTCCTCGACCGGCCTGATCTCTGGCACCACCGGACACCACACCGGCATGTTCAACGTGACGGTCACCGCCACCGACACCACCGGCTCCCAGGGGTCGGCAAGCTTCACCTGGACGATCACCTAGCCAGCGCATGCCGGTCCGGCGACGATGTTGCCGGACCGGCACACTGGCCGCATGATCCTTCGATTTTCCGCATTCCTGCGCGCTTCGGCTACGCCGGGCACGGCATCTGGCACGCGCCGCGCACCCAGCGGAACCTGCGCGTTCACCTGGCTGCCGCCGTGGCCGCGATCGCCGCCGGGACTGACGCTGCGGATCAGCGCGATGGCCTGCCGCAAACGCTGTGCGATGCCGGAGGACGACGACGCGGACGCCGGCGCCGAAGACCTTGCTCCAGAGGGCTACGTCCAAGAAGGCAGCAAGGGCGGCATCCATCCGATGCAGCCGAGCCGGCGAAGCGTGATGATCAGCAGGCCATCGCGATTGTCGGCCGCTTCGGGGGCTAAGCTGCTCGTCCCGGTACCCCCGGCACGGGAGCCCAAGATGACCAGCCGAATGGCTGTTGCGACGTTCATGGTGTCCATGGCGGCGTCATTGACGGGTGGCGTGTCCGGATAGGCGGAAGCCCCGCCGGGCTGGCGCGGGGCGGGGCTTCGTGCTCGTGGTGTCGCCGGGGTGCTGAGTCTGTCGTGATGACATCGGCGACGGCGGCACGGGCGTCGGCGTGGTCGACGACGGTCTTGCCGGCGGCGCTGGCGGCGATGAGTGCGGCGATGGTGAGGTTGTTGACGGCTCTGGGTTTGCCGCGGGCGGCGTCGTGGATCTGGGTGATGGCGTCGGGTGAACAGGCTGGCGTCGTCGCGTCCGGCCAGGTCAGGTGGTGGCGGGTGTAGCCGGCGGTCTCGTCGGCGGTCATGCCGTTGAGCTGGTAGCGGACCGCGATCCGCTGGCGGCGAGGACGCCGAACTTGATCATCCGCCGTAGGGTGGGCTGCCCGGCCAGGACGGTGGCGAACGGGGTCCGGGAGTCCATGTCGTGGTTGGTGAGCATGCGCACGGATTCGAGCTGGTCGTGGCCGAGGAGGTGGGCCTCGATGACCAGGATCGGTGTGCGGCCGCGTTCGGCGGCCTCGCCGGCGAGGACGTCGTAGGCCTGGGCGGTCAGGGCGGCGGTGCCGTGGCAGGGCCGGTCGCCGAGGGGCGGTGACGATGTGGTGGTGGATGCCCCCCGCACGCCGACGGAGGGGTTGCCGATGTAGATGACGGTGTGCCGGGTCGGGTCCAGGGCGGCGAGGGCGGCGCGGATGGCCACGGTCTTGCCGGTGCCGACTTCGCCGGTGATGGCGCCGACGGCTTTCTCGTTGATGGTCCCAGGTGATCCGGGCGGCGGCCTCGTTGTGCGCGGCGTGCCGGTGTGTGCAGTTGTGCGGGCGGCAGGTCGCGGCCGAACGGGTGCGGGTGAACCCGAAGTGCTGCTGCATCGTGTCGATCATGACTGCTCCTTCGCTCCGGGGCCGCCAGGGCGGCCGTTGATCAGTGCGAGCTGCTGCTGGGCTTGGTTCAGGTCGTCGGCCACGGCGGCAGCGCCGGCAGCCGCGTCGGCCAGGAAGACGGCGGCGGGGTTGACCGCGTGCGCGGGGTCGTCGCCGAGGTCGTGGCCGAGCCAGCCGGCGGCCAGGGCGCGGTCGAGGTAGCGGGTGATCTGGGTCAGGGCCTGGCCGGCGCGGGAGGCGGCCAGGGACAGCGCGCCGATGACGTCGTAGGCCACGGCGGGCTGGTCCAGCCCTGCCTGGTGCCGGGTGGCGTGGTTCAGGCCGCGGACTGTCTCGGCTGCGGCGCGGGCCAGGGCGGTGGTGTCGTCGCGGGCGGTCTGGCCCGGGCTGGCAATGTCGAGGACGTCACGCGCGGCTGGTTCCCCCCTCCTGGTGCTCGTGCCGTTACTCGCGCTGGCCGGCCGTGCCGCCGGCCAGGGCGGCGTAGCTGATCTGGTCCCGTAGCGCCTGGTCGTGCCGCTGGTCCAGCAGCCGCAGGTACTCGATGCCCGTCGGCTCGGGCTCGGCGCGGAGCGCGCCGTCGCGGGAGTGGGTCTTGGGGTGAGCGTGACGGCTGATCGCGAATGGTTCGGCCGCCCCGGCGGGCCTTCCCTGGTGCCGGACCTGTATGGCCGTCAGGTCGAACGGGTTTATGAATCCCTGACCTGCAGTTCCGCGATGCCTGCCCGGCTTCGGCTGGGGTTAGGGACGGTCAGGGAATGAGTTGCTCGACGGTGGCACCGACGGCTTCGTATGTTGCGGTGGCCCGCTGGTCCAGGCTGAGCAGCGTCGCCTGATGCTCGGCGGCGGTGAAGGCGATCAGGGCGTCGCAGGCGGGTCCGCCGAGGATCTGCCTGGCGGCAACGGTGGCGAGAAGCTCCTGGTAACCGGCCTCTGACAGGGTGAGGAATGGCTCGGTGAACCGTTCGGTGATGAAGGCGTGCACGATCGATGGATGAGCACGGTGCGGCGGCGGCAGCCGGGTGAGAACGGAGTAGGACTCCACCGCCGCGTGCGCGACGAGGCGCGGCCGGCTGCTCATGGCCTTGCGGGCGAGGGCGTGATGCTCGTGCCAGGTGGCGAAGGCCGCGACTACGACGCTGGAATCGACGGTCCTCATCGCCGGACGTGCTCCAGCGTGTCCCGCACCATGTCGGCGGACAGCACTGGCATGTCGGCATCGGCGACGGCGGCCACGCCGCCGCCCTCGTCTACCAGCCGCATCGGCGTGGTCGCGGGAACGATCTCCAGCCGGCCGTCGCGCTCGTCAATCTCAAGCGGCTGGCCTGCCCTCAGCCCCAGAGCGTCCCGGAGAGCCTTGGGAATGACAATGCGCCCGGCAGAATCGATGGCAGTTCTCATGCCACTAATCTACCATGCGCTGATGCCCGGTCTGCAGGAACCCGCAGGGCGCCCTGACCTCATCTCGTCGTTGACCTGCGACGTCGCGCTGGGCTGGTGGCGGTCATGCCGCTCGCTCGGCTGGCAGTTCAGCGGGCAGCGTTTGCGTTGAGCGAGCCCTGTGGGGCTCGATTGCTGGATCTCGCCTGGTCAAACTTCCCGGCTGGCATCACGGCGATGCTGTCGACCAGCACGCCGTCGAGATCGAACACCACCGCGCTGGGACGGCGCACGGGCGCTGGGCTCACCGGCCCCCCGCCCAGTCGCCGGATTCGGTGACCAGCGACAGCGGGCGGAATCGCGTCGAGCCGCAGTTTGGGCAGCCGGCGCGCTTGAGCGCGCCGATCGTCTGCCAGCGCCCGTCCGGCCCGACCTCGTAGCGGCTGCGGCACTCCAGGCACAGGTACCACCGGTCGGCCGCTCGCGCGTCCGCGGTGTAGAGCGGCCCGGCATAGCGGCCACGACGAGTGGGCGTCGTGCGCGCGGTCGTGCCGAGCAGGTACAGCGTGCTGCGCGCGCCGATGACGCTGGCACCGTGGTACTCGTTGAAGTCCGGCAGCACGACCAGGCTGTTGAGTCCCAGCCCTCCCAGCTCATCCTGCACCTCCAACGCGTCACGCGGGCCCTTCGGCCCGAACGACAGCGCGACGGTGCGGCCCGGCCCTGGGATCAGTCCCTCGACGGCGCGGGTGAGGAACAGCCCGGCGCCGGCCGGCGTGTACGGCGGGTCGGTGACGGCGAGCTCGAAACGCTCGGCGAGCGCGGACGGCAGCGAGTCGCGCAGGTCGTGCTCGACCAGTTCCGCCGACACGCCCAGGGCGTCCAACTCGCCGCCGATGAAGTCCAGCACCGGGCGGGAGATGTCGACCACCGCGAGGGTGCGGGCCAGCGGCACGCCGAGGCGGGCGGAGACGACCGCGAACGCGATGCTGACGAGGTCGTCGTCGCCGACGAACAGCACTCCGTCAGCCGGCAGGACGCGATTCCGGGCAAGGACGAGCACGCGCCGCAATTTGGTCGCCGCGGTGCTGTGCGACTGGTCGAGGGTGAGATCGGCCTCGGGCGCCCGCACGGCGATGGCTTCGAGCTCGGCCACGATGTCGATAAGTTCCGGCGGCACCTGCACCCCGTGCCCGCCGCAGCCCGCGCAGGTGGGGTCGAATTGCAGCACTGGCGCGACCTCGGCCGCCAGCGCTGCACCCCGCGCCGTCAGCCGGCTCGGCCGCTGCGTGTCGAGGACGCCGCGACTGCGCAGCTCGTTGTTCACGGCGGCCACGATCGGTACGGGCAGCCCGGCGCGGTTGCTGACGGCCTTGGCCGACGCCTGGTCCAACTCGCTGATGGCGCGCAGGACGCGGCGGACACCTGACGCGCCCTCCTGCAGGTCGACGGCCGCCGCGATCTCATCCAGCAGGGCGGCCTCGGAGCTGATCCGGTCGGCGATGGCTGGCTCTCAGAGGTCGGTGCCCCGGCTGTCACCGGTCGGGCGGGATGGTCCTTCCTGTACAGCTTAGTGGTTAGCCCCGCAGGTAACTGGGGGGTTGTCAGGCGGCCAGCAGCGTGGTAGCCGGCTCGGCTGCCGGGGCGGGCATCTCGACCTCGATCCGCCCCAGCATCCGGGTGAGGTCGGCGCTGGTGAATTTCCAGTTGAACGGCTTCGCGGTCTTGTTGTACCGCTTCACGAAGGCCAGCAGCGTGGACGCCAGCTCGGCCAGGTTCGCGAAGTTGCTGGGCGACACGACCTTCTTCTGGATGATCGAGAAGAAAATCTCTGGTTCAGCCAGGACGCATGCACAGGCGTGTGGATCATTATGCAGTTGGCGTACTTGTCCTTCAGCCGCTTGATCGCTGTCTTCCCGCGGTGGTCCGAGCCGTTATCGACGATCACGAACACCCGCCGGGCCTTCTTGTAGCGATCCTGCGCCATGTAGATGTCCATCAACGCCATGAACGGCGCGATCCCCGTCGTGGGCGGGCACGTCGCGGTGACCTCGCCGGAGTGGATGTCCTTGCCCGCCAGAAGCCCCAGCGCGCCTGCCCGCTGGTATTCATGCTCGACCTTCACCGGCTCACCCGGCTGCGCTGGCGCACTGAGGTGGCAGCCCTCGTACAGGTCCAGAATCACCCTCGCCTTCGCGGCGAAATCAGGATCCCGCATAAAGATCCACGACTGGTGCTGCCACGGCTTAGCGCATGACGCACGGGCCGCCTGCGGACCACGGCCTGGTGTGCTTGGGTTTGATCAGTCCGCGCGCTAAGGTCGCACGCTGCCGTGGACGTCGCCTGGCTGGTCCGCGAGTGTCGCCGCGCGGGGGTCGCCTAGGTCGCGCAGGATCAGGCAGGCCTCGTGCCGGCGCTTGCGGGCCTGCCCGGCGTGGCCGCAATCGGAGCAGGCTTGCCCGAGGATGATCAGGGCTTCTGCCTCGGTTCTCCGGTCGCCGTGCTTCCGGCTCAGCTGGGTTGCCCGGGCAGCATGCGCGATGGCGTCCTCCGGCTTGGCCAGGCACATGCTGGCCATGGCGAGCTGGATCAGGGCACCGCTCTGCTCGGGTTCGTCACCGCATGCCCCGATGAGGTCTACCGCCTGGCGCGCGCTGGTCATGGCGCCCTCGAACTGTCCCAGGCGCCGGCAGGTCGCGCTGATGAGCGACCAGCAGATGCCCTGCTCCCGCAGCCGGCCGGTGTCCTGAAAGATCGCGAGCGCGGCAGAGAGGCATTCCGTGGCCTGGGTTTGCATGCCCACCTCGGAGTAGGTCCGGCCCAGGTTGGCCAGTACGGTGGCTTCACCGCGCCGGTCTTGCTGTTCGCGTCGGATGACCAGGGCCCGCTGGAAGCAGGAGATCGCGGTCGGCGAGTCACCGGCCTGCTGGTGGGCGATCGCCAGGTGGTTCAGCAGCCAGCTCTGGGCCGGCAGGTCGCCCAGCCGCTGAGCGCTCGCCAGGCCCGTTTCCACTGCCTCGATCCAATCGGCCCACCGGCTGCGCCGGTCAAACAGGTCCCACAAGGTGACCGGCAGCTTCCAGGCGATCTGGTGGACGTGGCGCCGGCTGGCGCAGGCCACGGCAGCCAGCAGGTTGGGGCGTTCGGACTCCAGCCACCTCAGCGCGTCGTCCTGACCGGCGAAGGTCACCGGCACCCCGGGCAGCGCCGAGCCATCCAGATCGACATGACGCCGGCCGGGATCGATCGTCCTGGCTGCCGCGGCGGCGGTGTGCAGGTACCAGGTCAGAACCCGGCGCATCGCCGCGTCACGATCCGCCGCGCGCTCCTCCTCACTCCCCCGCTCGCTGGCATAGGCCCGCAGCAGGTCATGCAGGCCGAACCGGCCCGGCTGCGGCGCGGCCAGGAGATTCGCCTCGCACAACTCTTCGAGCAGCCTTAGCGCCTGGCCCGGACGCACCCCGGCGAGGCTGGCTGCCGCAAGAGCCGGGATGTCCGGGCCGGGATGCTCGGCGAGCAGCCGGAACAAGCGCGCCGCCGACGGGCTGAGCAACCGGTAGGACCAGGAGAACACCGAACGCGGGCTGGTGGCCGCGTCGGCGGTGTCGAGAGCGTCCAGCAGATGCCGGCAGTCCCTCAGCTCCGCCGCCAGCTCGCCGAGAGGCACTCCCGGCCGGCCCGCCGCACGCGCTGCCGCGATCGCCAGCGCGAGCGGAAGCCGGGCACAGGCCGTGACCACGTCACCGGCGGCGGCCTCCTCCCGCGCAACCCGCCCGGCACCCAGCCGGTCAGCAAGCAAGGCAGCCGCCTCGGCCGGGGTAAACACGTCCAGCACGAGCCGGTGAGCCCCCGCGCCGGCCACCAGCCCAGTCAGAGGGCTGCGGCTCGTGACCAGCACCAGGCAGCGCGAGCTGGCCGGCAGCAGCGGGCGTACCTGCCAGGCGTCGCGGGCATTGTCCAGCAGCACCAGCATCGCGCGACCGGCCATCAGGCTGCGGTACAGGCCTGCCTGGGCGTCCAAGCCCACCGGGATCTCCGCCGGCGGCACCCGCAACGCGTCCAGGAAGCCGCGGACCGCGGCCGCCGGGCGGACCGGGATCCCGGACGGGTCGAACCCGCGCAAGTTCACATACAGCTGTCCATCCGGGAACTGGCCAGCGACCCGGTGGCCCCAGTGAACTGCCAGCGCCGTCTTACCCACCCCCGCGGACCCGCTGATAACCGAGATCGCCACTGTGCCCGCCGATCCTCCTGGCAGGTCAAGCAGGCTTCTCAGCGAGTCCAGCTCGGCCTGCCGACCTGCAAAGAACCGCACGGCGGCAGGCAGTTGGCGCGGCACCATCGGCAGGGCCGTGCCAGCTGGGGCATGCCGCGCGCCTGTGTCGGCGGAGGAGGCGGCGACCCGGACTGGCCTTGCTTCCAGCATGCGCTGGTGGAGTTGCTTGAGTTCCGGCCCGGGCTCGACGCCGATCTCCGCGACCAGCGCCGCGCGGGCGGCACGGTATGCCTCCAGCGCCTCTGCCCGGCGGCCGGACTGGTACAGGGCCAGCATCAACTGAGCATGGAAGCGTTCCCGCAGCGGATACTGGGTCACCAGAACCTGCAGTTCCGCGACAAGCTCGCTGTGCGAACCGAGCTGCATGCTGGCCTCGATCCGCCATTCCATCGCCTCCAGGTGTAGCTGCTCCAGCCGCGGCACCTCGTCCCGGCGCAGGATCTGTGACGGGACGTCAGCCAGCGGCACGCCCCGCCATAGCCCCAGCGCCTCGGCCAGGATGCTGGAAGCCTGCTCCCAGCATCCAGCCCGCGCCACCGCGCAGCCGTCCCGGCACAAGGCGGTGAACCTCAGCAGGTCCACTTCATGCTCTTGCGCCTCGACTAGGTAGCCGGGGTAGCGGGTGACCACCCGGGATCCCGCCACTGGCCCGAGTACCCGCCGCAGCCGCATCACGTGACTCCGTAATGTTGTCGCGGCCCCTGCGGGTGGCGCCCCATCCCACACGATCTCAGCCAGGGCGTCAGCCGAGACCGCCTGCCCGGCATGTACAAGCAGGGTGACCAGAAGTGCTCGCTGCCGGGCCGCCGGAATCTTCACCAGCGTGTCCCCGTCGCGGACCAGCAACGGCCCCAGAATCCCGAACCGCATCCCGGCCCCCGGACAGCTCATCCCTGGCGACGCGGCTGCGCGATGCTCGCGGACGCCGCACAGACACGGCGCCACACGGCGCCACACAGATGCAACGCGGATTCCACGCTCACTTGCAAGGCTAGCGCTCATACCGCCAGACGCGACAGCTCGTCACCGGCCGCTGTCGTTTGGCCGCCGTCCGTATCGATCCAGTACCTGAGAGGAGGAATGTCGATGGCCACGTCACTCGCACATGTAGGCGACCGGTTGCTGGGCCTTTTCCTGCCGACCGCAGAGGCTGGTGCATGCGTACCGGAGAATGGACACCAATGCAAATGCATCAACCATAACAAGTACGTCTACAACTGCTTCGGACAGTGCGTCTTCAATTGCAGCCATTGCTGCAATCTAGGCTGACCAGTTGCCCGGGGTGACCGCGGCGCAGTCAGCGGTCGCCCCGGGACGTACCATTCGGATGGATTCCATTTTGAACGCGATTCTGCTCGGTGCGGTCGTGGCCGTGGGACTCTCGGCCGCTATTAACCTACTTCTGATATTTGCGGTGACCCGGCGCATCGCCGCGATGGAGGCACGCTCCGGCACGGGAGCGCCCGCCGTGACACCCGTGGCCGGGCATCGGGTGGGGGACTTCGGCGTACGGACCCTTGCGGGCCGCGCGCTGACCCATGGTGATCTCACTGGCACCGCCACTGTCGTCGTCTTCCTGTCACCCGGCTGCCCGCCCTGCGAAACAATGGCCCGGTCTCTCGCCGCTGGCCTTCGCCCGCGCGGCCTGCCGATGCTCGTGTTCGTGGCGGCACCGGGCGCTGACCTGGCGGCCGAACTGGCGGGCGAACTGGCCGACAGTTTGGCCGCCGACGCTCAGGTGGCTGTGATTCTGCAAGAGAGCACGATCGCCGAGGCCTTCGGGGTCGGCGGTTACCCGACCGCGCTGCGGATCGAGGATGGCGTCGTCGCGGCGGCCAGCAACCGGCTCGATGCCATCGCACCCTTGGAGACGGCCGCGCATGCCTGACGAGGCGCGCCTACCGGACGCGGCGGGTGATGGCTGGAGCTGGGTGAGCACAACTCGGGCGGCGCTCACCACGGGCCTGCGAGCCGCAGGCCCGATGTGGCTGGCGACGCTCGGACTTGGCGTGCTCAGCGGCGCAGCGGCGCCGTTGACGGCATGGCTCAGCAAGTTGCTCGTCGATGCGCTCACTGGCCAGGCCGTGCGCGTTTCGCACGTGGTGATTCTCGCCGTCACGGCATCGCTGACCGGCACTGCCGTGATGATCATGGGAGCTATGTCCACGCTGGTGAGCGCGGTCGCAAGGCGGGCGATGGACCTGGCGGTGACAGACCGCCTCTATGCGGCAGTGAACCGGTTCTCTGGCCTCGGCCGCTTCGAGAACCCCACGTTCCACGACACGCTCCGGCTGGCCGAGCAAGCGGCGCAGGAGGCGCCGGTAGGCCTTTCGTCGATGATGCTGACCGTGCTGCGCGGCCTGGTGACGATCGGCGGATACGCGGGTGTCCTGTTGTTGGTCTGGCCTCCGATGGCGTTGATTCTTGCCGGGATCACGATTCCAGCTCTTTGGTCGCAGCTTTCCCTGGGTCGGCAGGAGGCGTGTGTCAGCGAGCAGGTCATGCATCTCTACCGGCAGCGGCTCAGCCTCCGGATGCTGCTCACCGACGTCACCACTGTCCAGGAGGTGCGTTTGTTCGGGCTGGGAGAGCTGCTGCGCGGCCGCATGATCGGTGCGCTCCGCCAGGCAAGCGGTGCCGAGCTCGCGATCACCCGCAAGACGGCGCTGTCCTACACCAGGCTCACCGCCATCGGAGGCTTGGCCGTGGCCGCGGCCCTGACCGTCGTCGCTTGGCGGGCGGCGCGCGGAGGGCTGACGGCTGGTGACTTCGTGCTTTTCGTGGCCGCCGTCGCAGGCGTACAGGGCACGCTCACGGGCCTGACCGCCCAGCTTGCGGCGTTCGGCAAGTCCATGCATCAATTCCGGCACTACCTTGAGCTGACCGATGCGGGGGACGATATCGCGGGCGGCATCAGGGATGTGCCACCGCTGCGGCGCGGCATTACTTTGCGCGACGTTTGGTTCCGCTACGACCCAGCGAGCGAGTGGGTGCTTCGCGGCGCGAGCCTGGAGCTGCCGGCTGGCCAGTCTGTGGCACTTGTAGGGCTGAACGGCGCGGGCAAGACGACCCTGATCAAGCTGTTGTGCCGGTTCTACGACCCCGAGCATGGCCAAATCCTCTGGGATGGGGTCGACATCCGCCGATTCGACGTGGCCAGGCTGCGCCAACGGCTCACCGTGACGAGCCAGGAGTTCGTAACGTATGACCTTACGGCGGCGGAGAATATTGGCGTCGGCCGACTCGCTCACCTTGATAACCGGGACCGCATACGTAGGGCGGCGCGGCTCGCCGAGCTTGACGAGGTGCTGACCGGCCTCCCCCGCGGCTACGACACCCTGCTCAGCCGCGAGTTCGATGACGACGTCCGGTGCGACGACGGCCCGGACGAGGACGACATCGGCAGCCACAACGGCGGTTACCACGCCGAAAGCAACAGCCGCAGGCGCTTCCGGAGCGTTAGGCTCTCCGTCGGCCAGGGCCAGCGGCTTGCCCTGGCGCGTGCGCTGATGCGTGACGACGCGGACCTGATGATCCTCGACGAGCCGAGTTCCGGCCTTGACCCGCAGGCCGAGTACGAGATCCACGAGAGCCTGAGGACGCTGCGGACCGGGCGGACGAGCCTGCTCGTGTCCCACAGGCTCAGCACGATCCGAACAGCAGACGTGATAGCGGTGCTGGTCGGCGGCCGCATCGAGGAACGGGGCAGCCACGACGACCTGATGGCCGCAGGCGGCGAGTACGCCCGGCTGTTCACCCTGCAGGCAGGCAGTTATCAGGACCAGCATGTCGCGGTCGCCGTGGCCAGCCGGCAACTCTAGCGGGAGGAGCGAGCATGCTCTACGTCGAGGCTTCGTGCCGCACGGCGCTCGGGCTGGTCTTCGTGATCGCTTTCTTCGGCAAGGCGCGGAACCGCTCGGCGCTTGCCGCGTTTGCAGAGACCCTGCGCGACCTCGGCTGGCTTAGCCGGCCGGCGTGGGCAGCTGCAGCGGTCGCGGTCACCGAGGCGGCAGTGGCAGTGCTGCTTGCCATACCCGCCACAGTGACGTGGGGATTCGCGGCTGGCGCGGTTGTTCTTGGCGGGTTTACTCTCATTACCGGCGCGGCGATCTCGCGCGGACAGTCAGTAAGGTGCCGCTGCTTTGGCGTGAGCGAGACGCCAATGTCCGCCAGACACCTCCTCCGTAACGCCATCTTGATCGCGTCCGCCCTGCTCGGCTGGCTGGCGTCCGCAGGTGTCGGGGGCTCTCGTGCGAACCCGGGGGTGCTTACCGCCGTGATCGGCGTCGCGTGCCTGGCAGGCCTGCTCATGGTTGGGTGGGACGAGCTGGCCTACCTGATCACCTCCACCGGCCGGCCGGGGCAGCAGTCCCGTTGGGCAAGATGACCCGCGCCAGGTCGGCCGATCCGCATCGCGCCGACCGGATGAGCGTCTGGCGCGGACGTTCCGGTGCCGCGCTCGGCGGCGCCGCCATCGCGGCGCTGCTACTCCTGTGGGCACGCCTGCGGCGCAGGTTTGTGCTCGTCACGGTGCGCGGGCAAAGCATGGAGCCGTCGTATCCAGATGGCGGGCGGTTGCTTGTGCGCAAGGGCGCCAGTTGCCGCCCCGGAGATGTAGCCGTATTCCGCGGGCCGCAGCGGCCGAGCGCCGCAGGGCCCGCGTGGCTAGTGAAAAGGGTAGCCGGGGTCGCCGGCGAACCGGTGCCAGACGACCTGCGGGAGATGATTACCGACCACGTAATCCCCGACTGTTGCATCGTCGTACGCGGCGACGCCGCTCGCAGCCTCGGCTCACGCCAGCTCGGCTATATCTCTGACCGAAGTGTGCTCGGTGTCGTCGTCCACCCGGTACGGGTGTATGACTCCGTGCGGCCGCGACTAGATTGACTCGCGGCCGATCGCGACCCCTGCACCGCTCCAAAGAATGACGCGACAGGTCTGACTTGCGGGTTTCCGACAGGGCAAGCTGCTCGGCGAGACGCCGTGGGCGGTGTTCAACAAGACGCCGTCCGTCAGGTACAGCACCGGTTCGGGCGGGACGACGACGCGCGTAGCGCTCGGTTCGCCCATCGGAGCGAGCCGCGACGTCGGCGAACGCGATGGACCAGCGCCAGTACCCGGTCAGCGGCGGGCTGGCTCGCCGCCCGAACTCGGGGAGGCGGAACTGACTGCGCGCATTGGCGTGCGGAAACGGCTTGTCAGGGGCCGACAGCCCGAGGGCTCCGGCGATGGGCCCCCAGCCGTCGGCGGCCGCAGGACATGATGATCGGCCGTGTCCTTTCGCCTGCTCTACCTGATCTTCATCCGGCTTGGCGGCTGGCTGGTCCTGCTCGGCCGCCCGCCCGCCTGCGAGGACGTCGAGCTGCTGGCGCTGCGGCACGAGGTTGCCGTGCTGCGCCGTACCACGCCCAGGCCCGGCTGGACTGGGCCGATCGCGCGGTCCCGCGCTGAGCCGGTTCCTGCCCGGCAGCCTGCGGCGCGATCAGGTTCAGCTCGATGACCTTGGCGTGGAACCGGGGCGACGCGGTAGCCGCGTCAACTGGCGGGGCGCCGCCCGCGTTATTGATCAGCACATCCAGCCGCCCGAACCGGTCGGCGGCGGCGGCCTGGACCAGCTGGCTCGCCTGCTCAGGGTCCCGCAGATCAGCGCGATGGAAGCTGGCGGTCCGGCCGTCAGCCGCCGACCACGCCGCCTGCTCAGCCGGCTCGGTGCGAACGCAGACCAGCACATCCGCGCCGGCCGCCAGGAAGGCCCTGGCAATGCCAGCGCCGATCCTCCTGGTCCCGCCGGTCACGACCACGGCCTGGCCTGCGAAGTCGACGCCCCTCATGGGGCCCATCGTAAGCAGGCCACGCAGGCTAAGGGCCCCAGGCGTACACGCCGGTGCGGTTGGCCGTGAACAGCCAGCCGTCGGCGAAGACGCTCTGGGCGAAGTCGTACCCGCCCGTGATCAGCGCTCGCACGATCCTGCCGGTGGCGGCATCGACGAGGTAGACGGCGTTGGGCGTGGTCGATTTGTCGTAGGTTCCGACCGCGATGACTCCGCCGCCGTTCATGGTCGGACTGCCGATAACGCCGTTCGGCAGGCCAGTCTCCCACTGAAGCTGACCGTTGGCAGGGTTGCGCTCCTGAACCGAGCCGCGGTAAGCCACTCCCTTGATCTTGACCGCAGGGCCGCCGAAGTAGAGGTGCATACCGTTGTAGACGGCGGCGGCCGTGCACTGGGCCGGGCTAGCGCCGCTTGATCCGGCCCCGATCCGGCGCTCCCAGGCCAGGGCCATGGTGGACCGCCTGAGCGCGTAATAGATGCCGTTCTTGTTGCAGGCACCCACGTAGCGCCCGAAGATCGTCGGCGACCCGCCGAAGTCACCATCGGGCTTCAACTGCGACCTGGGCACGATGAACGAGCCGAGCACCCTCAGCGTGCTCGGGTCAAGCTGGACGATCGAATCCGTGTGGTAGAGGCGGGCCTGGCCGGCCGCGCCGTTGCCGGTCGTGGCGTATACGTCGCCGCCCGGGCCCACTGCCACGCTCGACCAGACCGAACCGCCGACGGCGCCTTTAGGCACCGCGCGGAACTCGGCGAATTTCTTTCCGCCTGCCTGCCTGAATCCGATCACCCCGCCGCGGACCAGCGGCATGTCACAGTGCGATGAGACACCTATGTAGATCTTGCCGTTCGCCACCGTAGGCGACGACCATTGGAAGTAATCACTGGTCGTGGCCGAGGGGATGGCGATAGCCGACTTCCACTTAAGCGACAGGTTCGACGCGCGTAACGCGTACAGGTAGCCGTTCGCTCCCCCGACATAGACGGTGTCCTTGTGGTCGCCAGGATCGACCGCGACGGTGGCTGTGTCGACGAATCCGTTGGCCCAGCAGGTCTTCTTCGGCTCGAAGCCGATGAAGATCTTGTCAAGAACCGCGCCGCTGGTCCGGCTGAGCTTGTAGAACCAGCCGGCGTTGGAGCCGATGAACACCGCGCCGTCAGCCACGGTCGGGCTGGCGAAGTAGTCCCGACGCGGCTGGCCCGACATGGTCACCGGGTCGCCGAGGAAGTTCCATTTCTGCACCAGATGCGGCACCGTGGCCGGCCTGATCGCCTTCTCCGCCGAGCTGTATGACGAGTGCATAGGACCGTGCAGGTAAGCGGGCCAGTCGCCAGCGGTCACCGCTGACGCCGGGATGACCACGGCCAGAAGAGCCGCGCCAGCCAAGACTGTCATTGCCCGGGCTAACGACCGGACCGCGCCTCGCGTAAAACGTCTCATGTGTCACTCTTCTTCCTGATGGCCGGGATGCTATACGATTCTACGGCGAATCAGCCGCGCTTGCCGGTCTGGTCAGTCGCTGTAGTGATAGCGAGCCTTAATGATCTTCAGTTCTTTGACGTCGGCCCGGTATACGAGCCGGTGTTCGTCGTCTATACGGCGGGACCAGTAACCGGACAGATCACCTTTGAGGGGTTCAGGCTTGCCTATGCCCTCAAACGGGTCGCGCTGGATCTCACCGATCAGGCGGGTGATCCTCGTCGCCATCTTCCGGTCTGCGCCCAGCCAGCACAGGAAGTCTTCCCAGGCGTCGGGGTCGAAATGGGTACTTCTCACTACTCGCCTGCCAGAGCGTTTAGTTCCTCCATGGTCTTGACGACGACAACTTGACCAGACTTGTCCCGGGCGACGGCTTCCATGAGCCGCCGGGCGTTGGCCGGAGACCGCAGCAGGTAGATAGTCTCCTGCCAGGAGTCGAAGTCCTCGGCAGACATGAGTACGGCGTCTCCGCCCTTGGAATTGATCCTCACCGGCACGTGATCATCGTTGACCTGCTGAAGGAGAGGGAACAGGCGCGAGCGGGCCTCGCTAGCACTGATGGCCATAGCCGAACACTCCTTTCTCGACCTTGAGCGCCATCGTTCCTTCATGTGCCGGTGCGATAGCTGGTCTGGTGCGGCGGGCGGGTGATGATCGCCCAGCGTTCGGCGGGCCGCATGGTGAGGCGGCGGCCTGGTTCATGATCTGGGCTTGCGGGTGCCGATGCCGAGGATGCTGGGCAAGTCTCCTGTCGACTCTGCGGTGTCGCCATCACCCCAGCGGAGTAAACCTGCGCGGACATCCAGGGAAACCAGCGGCGGTGCCAGCCGTCGCGGTCATGGGAACGGATGGGGATGGGGGTTTAGGTCCTGAGGTAGCAGCGTTCGGTCGCTGAATCCGAGTAGCTTGGGAACCTCGAACAGCCGCGGCAGTCCATGGATCCGCCGGTTGTCATGCCCGAAGGTCATCGGCAGCATGCCAGGCACGATGGCCTTCACGCAGGAGAGCCCACCGACGCGATGCTCGGGCGTTGTCTGGTCCACCACAACGACGTCGAGCCCGTGCCGCCGCAGTCGTCGCACGACTTCCGTCACGTCATCGGTCAGGTCGATATTCAGGAAAGCTTCGGCAACGCCGTGGCGACGCTCGAGGTCGGCGAAGCTACGCGACTGATCGCCTGCGGTCAGGAAGTCGAGACGGTAAGACGCTTCATGCCTCGCGTAGAGCACGCTGTGGTCGTCCATGCTGATCACCAGCGCGGGATCGTCCACCATGGCGCGGCCGCGCTCAGCGATGTCGGGATACCGCCTGATCAAGTCGGCGAGAATAGGTCCAAGCTCGCACAGGGCGCTGCTGGCGGCACGCTCCGGGTTGAGATGAGCACCCGCGGTACAGGCCACCGCTGGCTGCCCTGTACCAGAGGGATGCACCGTCATCGCCCAGAGCGACGGGATGCCGTGCTCCATCGTGGTGTCGAAAATCTGTACCTGGTAGCCGGTCTGCGCTTCGATCGCCTCGATCAGCATCGGTATCGACCGGTCTCGCGCGGAGGAAGGATCGATCCGGGCTGCAGGCAAGCGGGCATACCACGTCATCAGGAAGGCATCACGCTCGACCACTTCGAGTATCCCGTACAGGATCGCCTCCTCAAGGCAACTGCCGAGGGCGCAGCCGTTCGATATCTCGAATGCGAACGATGGGTCGTCCGGATCGGTGCTTTGCGTCCGGTAATACGCGTACGCCTGGGGAACCAGGATCGGATCCCGCAGCGCAAACGAGTATCCCCAGACCCACCAGCACTCCAGGTCAGGGTCGAATGGCCGGACAGGAAAGCCCGGCTGGACGTATTGCTCAGCGGAGTAAAGTCCGAGCGTGCGGGGGTCTACTGCCCTGTCGCGAACATCTGCGAAGCTGGCGCGCACCGCGGACCGTCGGCCGCCGGGTGCCATTCCGCCATAGCGTTCGAGTGCCTCAAGCACGGCCACGCTCTCGCTCGTGCGGTAGCGGCGGGTGCGACCCCAGCTGAGATCGGCATGGCCATGATGGCGGGTCCGCATTTCTGCGGCGCCGATCGCGAGCCCCCCGCTGGTGAACCTCAGCACCCGCCCGATCAGCCCGGTCTCCTCATCCACATAGGTCTCGCGCAGCCGGTCCAAGTCGGCGTCGCCGAGCCGGCGGACCCGATACGCGTCGGGCGACGGCTTGGGCCGCGGTCGCAGGGTGATTCGAGCGAGTTCGGGGCTGTCCATCGGCGCCGTGCCGCACGCGGGGCATAGCGGATCGGGAAGGAACCGGTGCGTGCTCAGCGAGAGGGTGTCAAGGTCGACGTAGAGCAGCGCATGCCAGGTGCGACCTGATCGCGACCTGCCCGAGCGGATCACGTCTTCGGCGGTCACCGCCGCAACTGTCCGTGCGGCAATGGCGGTGAGCCATGAGGATGGCTGGTCTATCAGCTGCAGATGGCTGCGCCGCACCGTTTCTCGCGCCTCGGAATACTCGTTCGCCAGGCTGCGCCGCCGTTCGGCGCACTGAACACAACCGGCTTCGCTGGGCACGCAAAAGGGCCCGAGGATCGCTCGGCCAAGCTCGGTGCGGACCGGCAGCCAGGACGTCCCGTGGGCGGCACACAGCGCCTGGATGCGCTTGTAATCGCGGCAGTCCCATCCATCGCTCGCTGTGACGAGCACCCGGCCGTCCTCCGGCCGATCCGCGGCACCGAGCAGATCGGCGAGATCCGCGCCGCTGCAGATGTCGGCCAGGTCGCAGGCGCGGACATTATCGATGCGGGGGTCGGCGCTGAGCGTCTCACTGATGGCGGTTGCGAGCAACCCATGCCCGGCGACGGCGACGCGCTGACGGGCGCGGTCAGCCATGTGTCACCACGACGTTGACGAGATAGGGCATGATGCTGCCGCTTACCCCGGGGTCGTGGTCAAGAGGTACGGCCACCGCAGTCCACCCGAGTTGCGCGAGCCGGGCGATCGCGGCGGCAGCGTCGGTTGACCAGGCCGGGCACGCGGCGAGGTGCGGCCCGCGCGCGCGCATCGGAAGGGGCGGCACCGGTGCCGGCGCGTAGTCGGCCTCGCCGTCGGCCTCGGCCTGGTGCCAGAGGAGCACGTCGGCGAGACCATCGCGCAGGGCTTCGGCGAACGAGAATCCCGACGCATAAGCGACCGTGACGCTGTCGAGACAGAACGCGAGGGTGGGAACGCGGGGCGAGCCGGTCACGTCGTAGACGTCGAGGCTGCACCCGGTCATGTTCACGATCGAGCGGTAGCGGCAGCCGAGCGCATCCGTCGCGGCCTCCTTCCATTCGACCGGGGCGAACGGATGCTGACCACCCGCGATCTCGTCAACCGTCAGCCGTCGGCACTGAGCGGCAAGCCCGTTCCGCACTGCCTCTTGCCAGTCATATCCGGCGGCGGCGCCGGGCGGGGGCACATAGGTCGACAGGGCACCGCTCAGGGCCGGAAATGCCGCCGCCGCGAGCACGACGTGCGGCAGCCCGTCTGCCAGGCCATAGCCCAAGACGAACCCGCTCCACTCCCCGGCCAGCAGGGCCGCCAGGTCTTCGTCGGGATCACCCGTGTTGCCGCGGGCGTCGCCGCGCACGTACAGCCGCCGGGGATCGACCATGAGCGACCCATACACCGCGAGGCCGCGCAGGATGGCCGCGCTGCGAGCCTGGTCGATCGACAGGCCCGCGCCGGTGACGACCGGAAGTGGCGCGGTGGGATCAAGCAGGAGAACGGGATCCGAAACCTGGACCTGCGACACCGCTAGCGGGATCTGGGCGAAATCCCTTTCGGTCACCTCGCCGAGGACCCCGAGCCGCGGCTGCATGCAGGCGGTCACTGCCTGGGAGAATTCTTCAGCGCCCAGTGGCTCACCTTCGCTCAGCCGGCCGACGGTCGCCAGCAGGTCGGCCTGGTCCTGGGGGGAGGCTGCCAGCGAGAACGGATGCGGCAAGAAGGGGTGGCTTTCCGTGCGCAAGCTCCGGAGGTCGAGATGCACCATACGGGGTGGCCCGACCCGCTCCGCCGTGTCGCCTAGCCGCCGGACCACCTCGCGGATGAACTGGTTCGCCGCCACCGTGGGCGCCGCCCCCGCCCACAGCTCACCTTGCGGCACCGCGACGCCGACGGCGGCACCGGCGCTGGCGTGCCGGAATCGCCGGTCATCGATGTCACCAAGCGCCAGCAGCCGGCGCCACGCGCTCATCCAGCCGGGCCATCGGTTGACGGCCGACCCGAACGGTCCCAGCCAGGCATGATCGCCGATCGGGATCGCCGCAACCAAGGGGACGCCGGCGCGTGCGCAGACCCGATCGAGGGTGCGTGCCTGGTCAAAGACGGCGCGGTCGCAGGCGTATATGACGATGTCGGCACCGTCCACGACGCGGGATAGCTGCTCCTCATCGGCGGGATCTGCCGCGGTGCGGGTAATCCGCTGCCGAGGATCGCGCTTCCCGAAGCGCCGGCCGCGGTCGGCCAGGAGGATCGTGTCAGCCGGGCACTCGCCGGTGAGTGCGACGCGCAGCCGGCCCGAGCCTGACACCAGGGCTGCCGCCACACTCTCCGTGAGCATCCGGCCCGCGCCGACCATCGCTACGACGCTGCCGCGGAACGCCTGAAAGCTCCGTTCGCCGGAAGGACCGAAATAGGCCAGGTAATCGATCTCGCGCCGATAGAGCCGCCGCTCGTCGTCGGTCAGCCGATTGGCCGGGTTCTCGTCTTCCCCGGCCTCTTCTTCCGCTACCTCGACGACCACGCCCCGCTCGCGCAGCACATCGATGACCCGCTCGGTCATCTGCTTGCGATCGGCGGGCAGCGCGGCAGTCAGCTCGGCCAGCGTGTGCTGGCCGTCCAGATAGGGAGCGAGCCGATCGACCCACGCGAAGATCGACGAACCGGTCATCACAACCTGGCCACGATTGGTGAGGATGCAGATGCCGTCGCTGGTGGGTGCGTAGCAGGCGTCGTCGCGTAGTTTCAGCCTGGTCAAGTCGTAGCCCGCCGGTCCAGATCACCGGCTCCGATCGCGGGCCGGCTGCCGAGAATGAACTCGCCGACGCTGCCCTCGCTGAGCGGATCCAGTCCTGTCGCCTCGGCGAACACGGCAGGGTCACCGGCGCCGAGTGCGCACGGCGCCAGGCCCATAGCGGTGGCAACGCAGTACATCGTCTGGTAGGTCACGCCGACGTGCTTGAGTATGAGGGAGTAGGTCAGCGTCTCATAGCTCCAGCCGACCCGGCCGAACCGGGCCGCGAGGATAACGACGAGCTGCGGCGGATACGTCTCTGGCGACACTGGTGACCCGCCAGTCGCGTTTTGCGCTGCGCCGATCAACCGTCGCACCGCCCGGGTCGGCCCGCAAACGTGCTCTAGCCCGTGACCGAACCTGTCGTAGCGGTAAAGGCCCGGCTCCAGGCACTCGGCGAGTCGTACCGCGAGGTAGAACTCGAGTTCGTCGAGGGCGCCGCCGGACGGACTCGGCCCGGTCATGATCTCGACACCATCGTGGACCATCGTGGCCCTCACGCCGGCGACGCGGTACAGGAACTCACCGATCTGCGCACGGGTGATCGGATGCTGGTCGTCGTGCCGGCGGATCGAGCGCCGTTCTTCCAGCACGACGGTCAGCGTGGCGTCGCTCCGTCGCAGCGCATCGAGGTCCGGCCGGGGAAGATCGATGCCCTGTCCAGCGAACGAATCACGGCGCACGGGCAACGGTTCGAACTCACCAGCCGCCCACCGGGTGCGGCCGAAACGGCCATCAGGCACGCCTTCGCCGCGGCTGCGCAGGTGGAACAACAGCTCGTGCGGGCTCCATTGGCGCAGCGCGAACACGGTGTCCTCGGTTCCTGACGCTTCCACGAGCATCGTCGCCCAGGTGAGGTCGGACTGCAGTCTCGCGGCAAGCGGCGGCAACGACGGGGGTGCCTCCTTGGCGCGAGGCCCGATGAACGCCGCGAGCGCGGCCACCACGTCGGGATCATGTACCCGGATGGCGCACCAGGAGCGCGGCGACTCGATGACCAGGTCGGTGCCGCTTCGGCGCATAACGGCAAAGCGCGACAACACGCGATCGGCCCCGTGATCATCCGGTCGCGCATTCGCCGGCCGCCGGTACGGCTCCATCGTGTACGCAGGGCGGTCGCCGCGGACCATGGTGATCTGCAGCCAGCCTCCCGCGCGGAGAAGGGCCAGCAGCAAGTCAAGTTCTTCGATGCCGCGGTCTTGGTCCTGGCTGCGCGCGATCGCCTTGAGCGACTCAACGGAGTATTCGCGCTCGGCGAGCTGACGGAGGACGCTGCGCTGCGTCTCGGTCAGCTTGCCAAGCTGCTCGCTGGATGACTTGTGCAGCAGGTACTCCCTGCCGCCTCGATCAATCGCCAGGTAGACGCCCGGACGCAGCCGCAATACCTCGTCGCAGCCGGTGGTCACGGTCTGGATTGTCATTCGGGCTCCCCGACGGCGCGGCGCGGGCGCGGCGCTCTGCGGTGAGAAGGACTATGGCCGGGACCCAAGGCCGTTGGGGCCGTGACCGGGTGCCAGCCGGACGTTCACCGGCACCCGGCGGAACGTGCCAACTAGGTGCAGCAAACGCAGGGGCAGGCGCAGAAATGACAGCAGCCGCCACAAGATCTGCCGTTCGTTGCTTGGCCGGCGGTGAGTGACTCGACGGTGAGTCCCTGATCGGCTACCTCGAAGTCGTCGACCGACAGCGCGGACAGGTCGAGATCCAACTGCGTCGAATAATCCATGGGCGAATCTCCTTCGTGTCGCGCCGCACCGACGCGGCGTATGGATGACGCCAGCCCTGTACTCGACGCCATGGGCGGGCAACGGCACCAGGGCGGATGCGCGTCGGCGGATACAACTACACATACACCGCCAGCGCGGAAAGGTCGAGACCCAACCGCCACGAATGGCTCATGAACGACTGAAGTTCGTGATCACGCCGCCTCGCTGCCTGGCGGCCACGCGATTACCAGCGCTCTCAACATGGCACTCGTCGGGCGCCCGCTGCGCATGGTGCCTGGGTAGGTACCGTCATTGACTCACATTGTCGGCCCACGTGAGATGGACCGGCTCGCCGAGGAACCTCGCCGCGGAATCGAGATCGGCCAGACGACCGGCCAGCATAGCCGTTGCAAGCCGCTGCGGAAGCGCCTCGCTGAACTTCAAGCCCGCCAGGGCACGCTCATCGACCTCCGGGAGGCAGAGCCGTTCGACGGCGTCGCCGGTAGCCTCCTTCCACAGCTCGGCGGTCAGGTCGGCGCGCATGCGGATGTCAGCGTTATCGAATCGCTGAATGCCGTCGGTGAGATCGGACAGGGTCGCCGCGAGCGTGGCGTTGGCCCGGTAACCGGGCCCAGGTCCACCATCGGATGTCCTCGCCAGTTCGGCGCATGACGGTCCCGTCCGGATGGACCGTACCTCTCTGGTCGTCCCGGACCTCGGCAAGGACGCGCTGCGCGCGCTGAGTAAGAGCAACCGGCGGATGGGCGCCGAGCAGTACATCCCGCACAGAACGGGATAGCGCGAGGCCCGCGCCGGAGATGCCGGGAGTCAGCCTCACGGCGGTCCCATATCGCTGGCAGGCGACAGTCGCAGCGGTTGGCTCAAGTCAGATGTCCAATCCAGGAGACGCCATCTCGTCCACGCCCACAACACCCGGCAGTGCTCGCAGGTCGGCCCGGGTCACCCGGGAGGCGACCATGCCCTCTCGGCGGGGGAACGGCATATAGAGGCCGAACATGTAGCCCCGACGGTCGTCGACCGGCCCCTCGCAGTTGGGCACTCTGCCCAGCGCCACCGTGAGCGCCGCCCGCACCAGGTCGGGACCGCCCAGAGGCCGTAAGAGCCGTGCCAGGTAGCCGCCCACCCGTCCATTCACCTCGATGATCTCGACCTCGCTCTGAGTGACCCGCAGCTCGGTGTGCGTGACGCGCCAGCGGACATCGAGCGCATCCAGGGCTGCGCTGGTTCGCTCCAGAGCGAGGCCGCGCACATCAGGTGGCAGCCGGCTCGGCGTGACGTCTCCTGTCCCGGCGACGATGTCCGACCCGTCGGTTCCGGCGCGCGGTGCCACGTTGATGGGCGTTTTGTCAAAGATCGCAACATGCGATCTCATGTTGGCTGCACTCACGGTCTCAACCGAGACGTAATCCGCCAGCCACGGGATGCCCCGCGGGTGCACCGACGAGGGGATCAGCGTCTCCAGGAGGAGGCCGGCCCACGCCGTGCGCCGACGTTGCTGGAAGCTCACGTCGTCCTGGTTGCGGATGAAGGTCACGCCTCGGCCTCCGGCGGCCCGTCGCGGCTTGAGGACGGCGGGCAGGCCGACCACGCGAACCGCTTCAAGGAAGCTCGCGACCGAGTCGACCGCTGCCGCCTGCAGCGCCGAGAAGCCGACGCGGGCAAACGCCTGTCGCTGGTTGAGCTTGTCCCAGGGTTGTGCGAGACCGGAGACGCCGGGCAGGCCGAGAGCCTCTGCGACCTCCTCGGCTAACTCCAACTCAGCGTCGTGGAAGGTCGTGACGCCCTGGAGCCCGAGTCCAGCAACGGCGTCCGCGATACCTTCCGCCGGCAGGATGTGCACCGGGAACAGCGTTCGCGCGATCTCGACAAGATTCGGGTAGGCCTCAGCGACGGACTGCCTAAGTATGACGGTGGGCTGGCACAACCCGTTCGCCGCCATGTAGATCTCGCGGAGGGCGACCGCGCCGTAGGGTTGATGCAGCACCCCGACGAGGGAAGATCGCTCATCGCTCCGCTACGGCCTCTCTACAAGGGCCGGCCAGATGCTCTCCCTCGTTGACTCTGGAGATGAGAGGTATGTCGCGGATGTCGTCGTATTTCAAGACCCACATGTCGCAGCATAACGCCTGGTTAGGTTAGGACGGGTTGTCATAGCGGCTGCCTGTGGGCGGCGGATTACGCGGCCAAGCATCTGCGCGGCCGGTTGGGCATTGCCGGATATCGAATTTGAGCCGTTCTAGCAGGTCATTTTCCAGTGGCCGGGAATCGAAATACTCCAGATAGGTCCAGTCGCGGACGTCGAAGTGTGCAGTGGTGCCAGCGCGGAGAATAGTGATGACTCTCTTGCCGAGTCCTCGAGCGTAGCCGAGTTCGAAATAGACGTTCGGGCGCTCGTCGGTGAGGTCAGCGACAATGAGCCGGGCCCGGCGGATCATAGCCAGGATCTTGTCGGTAATGCGGTAGTCGCCCTGAACGTCCTTGACCCGCTCGGCGCGCAGGCCAACGGCACGGGCAGCGGAGGCGATGGCGAGGTATACGGGATCCATTTGCGGCGTGAAAGAGCAAGCTACGAAGACGAGCCTGTCGTCCGCCGCGTCAGGTTCGCCGCTGCGGTCCTGCGGCCGATGGCCAAGCATCGCCAGGACGCGGATCGTGACGGCCTCGGCGATGTCCTGCGCGGTATGTCCGGCGGTAGCTGCCGGGCTATCCGGGTGACTGTTGTTACTGCTGGCATCAGCGGTCATGTTCAGCTGTCCTGTTCTGGATCTGCGGGAACTGTTCAGGATCTGCGGAAGAAGATCGCGATTGGCCGTGCCCGCGCCACCCGCGGATGCCGTGGCCAGCGCGCCGGCATCCGAACGAAGGCGTACCTGAGCAGATGGGTTGGCGTGCCATCGGCAAAGGTGCCTGGCCGGGAGACGGGATCGGCTCTCCTGCATGGTCGGCGCCAGCGCGCAGTCTCGATCCGGGCTGTTCTAATCGCCTGGCCGGCGCACCCGGCACCGGAGCCCCTTGCGGTTGCGGAAGATCCGTTGATGTGCCTGTGCGCACAAGTTCCTGCCTTCCGAGCTCCTCTGCCACGACGTCACAACCAGGATCGCACAGGCCGTCTGCACGTGCATGCGCACGTGCTAAGTCCCAAGATCCAGCAGGTAACATTTTGCTCACCAACACGACGGTCAGCAGCTCTGCGAGCTTGATCGCCTTCTGGACCAAGCCCGGACAGCCTGTGGGGTTCCAGAACTCGGCCACAGGTGTCAATGCCCGAAGCCGCCTGCATAGCTGAAGTGGGACTTCGTGGTTGCGTGCAGAGGACTTCGGATTTGCGGAGTGTCCTGAACTCGCCTGCACGACGGTCAGTTTTGGCTCGTACTCGTGTGCACGGCGTCAGGGATCTCACCATGGCCGATGAGCCGATGCCCTGACCCAGTCGCTGCTCCGGGAAGGCCTCGTTGACGAACTCCGGCTTGTGATCGCCCCCGCCCTGCAGATTCACGGCAGGAAGCTCTCTGCGCACATCCGGGCGGATCATGATAAGAAATGATGTTACTGCGAATGGCGATCAGCCTGCGCGGCGTCTGGCAACGCAATTCCGGGCAGCGCGGGGAACACCGTTGTGGCTGCTGATCGCGCCGGCCGGCCGCGCGGAAATGACCGCGGGGCGGCCCGCCGTGCGCCCGCGGCCCGCGCCAGTTACCGGTCCTGCAGCACGGACAGGATGTTACCGGCTGGATCCTTGAACCAGGCGATCAGCGGCCCGCCGCCACGGACGATGCCTTTCTCGTCCGCTCCGGCGCCTGGGTACCGCTCCATCTGGACGCCGCGGGCGGTGAGCTCGGTGACCGCAGCTTCGATGTCGGGGACCGGGAAGTTCAAGATCGTGAAGGTGGCCGGGACATGGTCGTCCTTGGGGTAGGCGATCACCGGCGCCCCGCTGCCCAGGTGGATGCGGAGCAGGCCGTGCTCCTCGGTGACGTCCAGGCCCAGGATCCCGGCGTAGAACGCCCTGGCCGCCCCGGTGTCGCTGACCGAGAACCCGCTGAAAGCCTTACTGTCGCCGAACATGACCGCCTCCTCCTGTGAGCGCGGGCCGGCGCCGTTCCCGGCTGGCGCGGCCGGGCCGCCTGCCGGTCACGACATCACGGCGCCCGCCAGGGCCGGCGACGCCGCGCCCGGCCGCGCCGGGCCGGGTCAGCGCCCGCTCAGGTACAGGCACGGCACCGCCCCATGCCCGCCACCGTGGCTGGCACCGGCGGAACATCGCCAGCAGCGCGCCGCCGCGGGCCGGACCCGGCGGCCCGCTGCCCTGATGCCCGATTCTGCCATTACATCAGGAAGAACACCGCATGCTGCGTGCTCGCCCCTCTGCCGCCGGTCCCATCCCGGCCGCGCCGGGCGAACCGCCAGCCAGGCGATCTTGGGCTCGGCGTGCCTCACCGCGCGGGCCTTGTGGCCCGTGAGTCACCAGGTCCGCGGCCCGTGCGTGCTGTTCCCCGGCCGCTGGTAACAACAGCGATCAATCCGAGTCACTGGCGCCTGGGGCATGACCGGACGCACGCGAGGCCGCCATCCAGATGCGGACGTAGCTCGCCGGGCAAGGCCCTGCCCGGCCCTGACAATCTCGCCGGGCAGGACGGCGTCCAGCTCCGGCACTGGATCCGAACCTGCCATGTCAGCCCGGCTCGACCGAACACCATCGCGCAAGCGATGGAACCGCCCGTGGCTGTCCGCGATTCAGCGGCCAAGCGCATCGCAACGGCACAGGAATCAGCTGCCGTGACGAAGGGGAAGCCGAGCCCACTTCCCTGCTGGCCCGGCCGGCGGGTCCGGCCGGCCCGATACCGGCGCGCGTGCCGCCGGGCAGCGCTTCGCCCGGGTGTGCGTGTTCACCGGGCTGCCGGCGCCCAGGACGCCGCCGCCGCGCCGCCGTCTTGGGCCGGTCACTCCCGGTACCGCTAGAAGCGAGCCGGGACATGTTCTTCGCGACTACCTGTCCGCCGCACGCACGGAGCCGACCCGATCCCTGGCCGCCAAGGCGGTGGTGCTCATCGTCCCTTCACACGCGTCGGTGAGATCATCTGGCCTGCTATCGGAACGTGCTGACCACGCCCCTGCCGCCCGCCTCAGCCGCGGGCGTGTCACTCCTTGCGATCCCTCCATCCGTGCGACACGCACGCCGAGGGCTCGATATGTACTTGAACTGGCTGAATGGCCAGCGAGCATGACGGCGCCAGAACCGCCCGTTCGGCGCTCATCCTCTGGCCTTCATGATGCCCTCGCGGAGTGTTCGAGATCGGACATTATGGGCGGGTGCTGCGCTACGTACTGTTGCGCGACGCCCTTCGGAACCTCAGTCTTGAGCCCTCGGCAGGATGTCGT
>WNFX01000415.1_pt1 | contig 41157 bp, 39 predicted proteins | sample 5400111 | NCBI WGS metagenome assembly WNFX01 (sample SAMN13153363, study PRJNA577476) | soil metagenome | isolation source: 40 cm soil or saprolite under grassland replicate 1 | place: USA:California | collected 2016-06-15
CGCCGGGCACGTGAACCAGGCCCTCGCGCTGGTCGCCGACGCGCCCCCGTCGCCGGGCAAGGCCACGGTGCTGAAGGGCTGCATGCTGCACATGGTGATCGCCAACCGGCACGCCGAGGCGCAGGAGGTCGCTCGCTCGGTGCTGGGCATGGCGCGGGGCCTCGCCCTCCGCGACCTGGAGGGCAGCGCGCTCGCCACCATCGGCCTCGCCCGGGTGGACGCGGGCGACCCCGGCGGCATCGTGGACCTGGAGAACGCGATCACCATCTTCGAGCAGCTCGGCACGCCGGGCGCGATCATCTGGCACATGAACCTCGCCTACGCCCGCGCCACCCTCGGGGACCTGCCCGGCTGCTTCGCGGCGCTGGCAGCCGGGTCCGAGATGGCCGAGCGCTTCGGGTCGCTGCGCTGGCTGCGTTCCATGCGCCTGCAGCGGGTCGCCGAGTACTACTGGACCGGCGAATGGGACGAGGCGGTCGCAATCGTCGACGCCCTGCTCGCCGAACCGCCCGCCGAGGGCCCGGCCCGCCACTACCTGGAATGGGAGTGCCGCCTGTGGCGCGGCCGCATCCGCCTCGCCCGCGGCCAGGTCGCCGCCGCCCTGGAGGACGCCGAAGCCGCCCTCACCCTCGCCACCGTGGTCGCCGACCCCCAAGCCCTCAACCCCACCCGCACCTTCCGCGCCCGCGCCCTCCTCGCCGCCGGCCACCACCTCGAAGCCGGCGAGGCCGCCTCCGGCCTCCTCGACGGCCTCGCCGGCAGCCTCCTCGGCCCAGAACTGGGCGTCGATCTGGGCGTGGTCCTCGCCAGCCTCGCCCTCTCCCCCGTCGATGCGGAGGACACGCTGGACCTGGCCGCCCTCAACATCCCGCCCTCCCGCTGGCGCGACGCCCTCGAAGCGTTCGTGAGCGGCAACCCCGCCCGCGCCGCCGACCTCTACGCCACCATCGGCTCCTACCCCGACGAAGCCCACGCCCGCCTCGAAGCCGCCCGCGACGACCTCGCCACCGGCCACGCCCCCGAAGGCGAAGACCAACTCAACGCCGCCCTCGCCTTCTACCGCCAGGTCGCCGCCAACGCCTACCTCACCGAAGCCGCCGCCCTCGAATCCACCCTCGCCCGCGAACCCTGATCCTCGCGCTTGATGCCATACGCCTCGAATGCTGCAGCCGTGGCCGCTTCCCGATCACGACGCCGGAACGCATCACGAAAGCGAGCCCGGAGCTCCTCGTCGAGACTCTCCCACTCGGGGACACGAATGCGGCGAAGGTACTGGGCCTGGAAGCGAAGGGTCCCGCCTCGCATCTTCACGCAGTAGCTCGCGACAAACATCTCGGCGATCTTGGAAAGAAGAAGGCCGCCGAGCACTTCGAGGTCCCAGGTATCCGAGACGATGAAGTACAGGTTGTGATGCGGGTAGGTCTCTCCCCGGTCAAGGACTGGGTTGGCCTGCAGCTTCATGTCCGGGAAATAGAGCTTGTCGCGCCGCAGCAGCGAGTGGGTCACCCGGTCAATCGTTCGGTACCAGCGGGCTGGGTGCCGGCCGGCAATGTTTCGGCGTCGCAGCGCTTCGGCGTTTGCCTCGTAGTAGGCGGCTAGCTTGGGATAGTCGTCGAGATTGACAAGCTGGTCATCAGCCCCCCAGGGATCGACCAGGTAGTGGCCAGACCACTGGAGCGTGCCCGTCCTTGTGTCCCGCGCCATGGCCAGAGGTAGGAGCCGTCCGGGCTCGACCACGGTGGTATCGGTGGTGAGGAACACCTTGTCAGCCCCCGTAGCCACGCCAATACCGACCTTGGTCCCGGTCTGTGCATCCTCGAGAGGCCGACACTCGGCCTCAAGCCGCCGGATCAGGTCAAGCTCCTCTGGCTCGGCCCACGGCCAAGGCGTGTTGCCGGGATACCACCCGAGAAGCGTGGCCGCTCGGAACCCTGGCAGCGTGGCCCGGCGCTTGTTGGCCAGCTCGACGATCGCATCAGCCAGGCTTTCGCCGCCGGGGACCGGACCCGCCGTGGCGTCCGCCGAGGCGACCACGGCCTCCCCTTGCTCACCCCGCCTGATCACCGTTACAGCGGGATAGGCTGACACCTCGCCATCGAAGGCCGGGACGTCGTGCATCTCGATCACGGCCTCGACGCTGGCGTTCTCGGCAACGAAGCGGCGCAGCTCAGCCCCGTATGCCGAGCGCATCCAGCGGTCGGCGCAGATGAAGCCGAGGCGGCCGCCGACCTTGAGCTGGCGCAGACCGGCCTCGATGAAGCCGACGTAGACATCGCAACGGCCGGTCATCGTGGGATAGGCAGTTTTGTAGGAGCTGAACAGGTCTTGAGGCAGGTCGTCGTAGCGAATGTAGGGAGGGTTGCCGACGATCACATCGGCCCTCGGCGCCGTAGTGGACGCAAGGAGATAGTCGCCCTCGACGATCCAGCCAGCAGCCGTGCGCTCAGCCTCACGCCGAGCAATCCCTGCGTCAGTCAGCTCGTCAACAACCAGCTCACGGGCCCAGGCCGATGCCTTGCCGTCTAGCTCATAAGCAAGCAGAGCTCGTTTGGCGTCCCCCAAGCTGCGCCCATGGAGCTGGAGCGATGCAAGCAGACGGCGGACCATGCGGACCAGAAAGGCACCTTCGCCCGCCGCCGGCTCGACGGCTACCAGGGTTGCGAGGTCAGCTTCGGCTCGGTAGCCCACGAAATCGAGGATGAGGTCGACGACCCAGGGCTTGGTGTAGACCACGCCCTTGGCTTCCCGGGCCTCGCGAGGCAGGCGGAGCTGCATGTAGATCCCGGCCTCCTCCGTGCACCGAACTACAGTGCTGTGATTATGCCAAGTCCGCGTCAGGCCAGCGAACAAAGGACAACAGGGAAATGCCTACCCCACCTGCGGCAGCGGCCCGACCATGCAAGCCCGCCCCTAGCACGAGCACGCCCTGGCGATCCGCGCCGCCGACCTCTACGCCCTCATCGGCTCCTATCCCCTGATCTCCGACCTCCGCTCCAGGTCGCGTTCCGACCCCGCGCCGCGCATGGCTGGGCGGACGGCAGCACGGCAGCGAACGGCGGGGAACAGCACACGGTGACAGGCTTCGAGCGGCACGGGGAACAGGATCAGGAACCAGACGGCGGCTCCGAAGGGGAGGGGCAGGGCGCTCGGGACCGGCGGCCCGACCCGAAGGCCGACGACATCGGCATCCAGATCGGCATCCATGACCTGGACGCAGCTGGGGAGGACCCGGTCTGGACGATCGAACCCAGCTTCATGGAGCACGAGGGCGAGCTGGAGAACAGGCTGGCGGCAGTCTCCGGCACTCCCTTGTATAGGGTCCAGCTCGTCGAGCAGCAGGCTGACAAGGCGAACCTCTACCGGGACCTCGGGGAGCTACGCATCGCCCGCGGTGTCGGAGTGGGGCTGGAGGACCTCGACGCCGCGTGGGAGGCCGTGACGGAGGGGCTGCGGATCGCCGAGGCCGCCGAACCGCCGTACCGGAACCGCATGCTGCTCGAAGCGCACGCAGCAGCAGCCCTGCACAGCGCCGACCGCGGCGGCTGGCGTCTCTCCGACCAACACCTGGTGCTGGCCAGAGCGTCGCTCCACGAGTTGCTGTCCGCATCCGGGGCCGAGGGCGTGTCCACGTTCGCGCTCGACAACCCGGCGTCGCTGGACAAGCAGCGCCTGTTCGACACCGAGCGGAAGCTTGCTGAGCTCATGCTCGACCAGGGCGAGGGCGACCAGCCGGAGTGGGGTGACGCCGAGACCGCCTGGCTGCGCCTGCAGGGAATCGAGCAGCGCCACGGCAAGGTCCCGCACGAGCACGAGCTGTGGCCGGCATTCCAGCGCGACCTGCTGGTCGCGACGATGCGAGCCGGTCGGGAGACATCCCCGACGGATACCTTGGACCAGGCGGAACTCATCGCCGGCAGCTACAACACACACGGGAGGTTCGAAGAGGAGGGCCGGACCTGGCTGATCCTGACTGGCGACTTTGCCGAGCGGTTCCGGCAGGAGGGGGAGACGAAAGAGCGGCAGTCCTGGTTCCGGCAGGTGTTCGATGGGAGCCTGCAGCGCGCGCGGCTGGCCTGTGTCTCCGCCTATGCGAGCGCCCCCGACCGTCGTTCCACCCTCAGCCTGCTGGGCGCTTTCAACTGGACGGAGGCGGTCCTCCGCGGCCACCCGCATATGGACGGCCCGGAACGTGAGCAGGCCAAACTCGCGCGCGACCAGCTCATCAGCGCCAGCGACCCGCGAGCAGTCGAGGCCGATCGGCGACTCCAGACAAGCGAGAACGTCCTCCCACAAGACGTACCTCGGGTCAGGCTCCGCCTACTGCCGGAGCGGCTCCTCGGCCCCTTGACCTCCCAGGACAACACCGAGCTGCCCGAAGGCTGGTAGCTCGTTACAGCGCTTACGCCAGCTTTCCCGAACGGCGACGTGAGGGTCGGAGGTCCGCGAAGGCGACGGTGAAGTCGGCGAACGGGGCACCACGGGGGTAGCGCATGCCGTCGGGGTCGCTGTGCTCCGCCCGGCGGAGCGCATTCCGGAAGTAGTTGACACCACCTTCGCCAAGGAGCCGCATGACGTGCGCGTCGGTATAAGGTGGCCGGCGACCCATGCCGTAGGGCAGCTCGCCGCGTGCGTCGGCCATGAGAGTCACCAGCTCCCGGCCACGGTCGGACATGACCGCGACGGCCTGCACCTCACCGAGCGGGTACTCCCGCTGGAGTCCCTGGTAGGCGTCCTGAGGCTTCGCCGCGGCGACGAAGAACCCGCCGCCCTCCACGTCGGGGTTGTTCACCGCCCTGAGGGTGGCCTCGCGCTGGTCCTTCATCCAGCCCAGGAACGTCTGGACCTGACGATCAAACCCAGCCAGGCCAGGCGGGAGCCGCCGCTCGGCCAGGGCTTCGGCGAACCCCTTCAACTCCTGGTCAAACTGCCTGCGGTCCTCGGGCGACCCGGACCAGTTGCCTTCGGGGAACCGCAGCGCGGGCTCGCTGCCCACCCAGCCGGCAGCCCAGTCGCTGCGCAGCTCCGCCAGCCGCTGCGCCGACGGGTTCCACGGGCTGTAGCGCTCGACCCGCAGGTCCTGGAGGGTGTCGACCGTGCCGTCGGCGAGTAAGACCATCACCGCCGCGTCGGCAAGGGTGTAAGCCTCTAACTTTCCCGCATCCGAGTTGGCCCGGGCGATCGCCACCGTGGACCGCGGGCTGCTCAGCGGGTTGTCCCCGCAGCGCTCCCGATGCTCCGCCGCCGCCTCGCCGATCCCCAGCGCGACAGCCTCCGCCAGGGAGACGTCCCGGTCACTCGCATGCCTTGCCGCTGCGGGTGCCAGGTCGCTCACGTAGCGGCTCGTTGTGTGCCCGCACTCAATCGGCGTGAACGCCCCGTCGAGGACCACCGCAAGCCCCGGCCCGGTCTCAACCCGGTCATGATTGGGAAACCGCCGGGTCCCCTCGCTCAGCGCCCGGAACCGCACCTCCCCGGGCTGTTCCGGCGGCGGCGCTCCAAGTTCACCGATCTCAAGACCTCCCACCGCGCCAGTGCATCTGTTCGCCAGCTCGCCAGGGACCTCACCCTCACCATGTACGCCATGGGGCCAGAAGGCGACAGCAGCGCTATGCCGGCCTGCCATAGTCGCGATCTCTATCTTGCCGCGCCAAAGCCGAAGAACTTGACAGGGTTGTCCACCAAGAGGAGACGCCGGGCGGGCTCGGCCGGGGCGATCTCGCGGATCAGGTCTACGAGGAGGCCGTCGTCGGGGGGGTCGCCCTGGATGTTGGGGTGGGGGAAGTCGGTTCCCCACAGGACCCGTTCGGGGGCGTGGGAGGCGAGGAGGCGGGCGAGGGCTGCCGCGTCGGGGTAGGGCGGACCGGTGAGGGAGAGGCGGTCGGCGCCGCTGAGTTTCACCCAGACGGTGCCGGTGTCGAGCAGGCGCAGCAACGCCTGCACCGGGTCGCTGTCCAAACCGAGGCGGAGCTTGTGGTCGATCACCACGGGGATTCCGGCTGAGCGGATGAGGTCGTGGAGCTGGAGCACTCCGTCACCGGCGACGTGGAAGGCCAGGTGCAAGGCCCACGGCTGGATCAGGCGGACCACCGCGCGGATGTCCTCCGGCGAGGGGCTCTGCCCGAGATGGGGCAGGAAGTTCAGGCGGGCGCCGCGGACGCCGGCGGCGTCGAGGCGGGCGACCTCGCGCGCTGGCGTCTGCGGGGTCACTAGTGCCACCCCCCGGTAGCGGCCCTGGCCGGACGCCAGCGCGTCCAGCAGCGCGGTGTGGTCGCTGCCGTGGCACGAGGACTGCACGATCACCGCGCGTTCGAAGCCGAGGTGGTCGTGGCGGCGGCGCAGGTCGTCCTTGGAGACGTCGGGCGGGGTGAAGGTGCGGTCGGGCGCGTAGGGGAAGCGGTGGGCGGGGCCGAAGATGTGGCAGTGCGCGTCGCAGCTCAGCGGAGGAAGCCGCAGGGCGGGGACCTTCGGGTGCGGGTGGGGCGGTGGGCAGGACGGGGCCGGCGGGGGCATCAGTCGCACCGGGCGGTCATGCCGCCGTCAACGACGATCTCGGTGCCGGTGATGAACCGTGCCTCGCCGGAGGCCTGTTCGTCCGTCGCACACTTGTGCGTCAGTAGAAACGAGTGTGAACGGCGTGCCACCACGGTCAAGAGTGTTGCTACCCGGACTGACCGAGGCGATTCAGACCTACTCGGACGCGACGAAGCCGATGTCGCGGGAGATGGCGAGTGCCGTCTCGACGACCAGCGGGACGCAGCGCCCACGGAGCTCGGCGACGGAGACCCTGCCGGCGTTGGCCGACACGTTGATGGCCGCGATCACGGCGCCCCTGGCGTCGCGGACCGGCGCCCCCACAGAGCGGACCCCCTCCTCGCGCTCCCCGTCCACCAGGGCGTACCCCTGGCCGCGCACCCGCTCCAGCTCCCGCCACAGCGCGGCGGGGTCGGTGATGGTGCGAGCGGTGAGCGGATCGAGGCGCGCGCTGGCGAGGTAGCGGCGCAGCTCGGCCTCGGGCAGCGCGGCCAGCAGCACCCTCCCCATCGAGGTCGGGTAGGCCGGCAGGCGCGAGCCCACGCTCAGCACGATCGACATGCTGCGGTTGGCCGGGACGCGGGCCACCAGGACGGCCTCCTCGCCGGCCTCACCGAGGCCCAGATCGCCACCATCCAGACTGGCCCCGGCCACGAGGATTCCTTCCCGGATCCGGTGGAGGCAACCGTGCTCACCACCACCCGGGAGCTGATCGCCACCGGCGACCTCACCGACGAAAGCTTCGCCGAGTCAGTCGCGACCCTGGGCCTCAAGCGCCTCTACGAGCTGGTCACCCTGGTCGGGTACTACCGCCTGCTCGCCGACCAGCTCCGCCTCCTGCGCATCCACGACTGAGCACCCGAGCGCCTGAGCGCCGGCCGCGCGCTCCGGGTCGCGCTCCGGGTCGCGTTCCGGCCCGGGGCGGCACATAGCTACGGCAGGCAGGCCAAAACCACGAGGAGGCGGTGCATGCCCTCCGATCACAGCACGCCGCTGGCCCACGGCGAAGGGGCCGGCGAACGAGACGCCCAGCTGCGGGGGCCGGACGCCGGGGGTCCCCGGGACGACCGTGGACTGCGGCTGGGCGACGGCCTGGGTGCTGAGATCGACCGTGCCAGTGAGCTTCCCGGCCTGCGCGGGCACCTCCAGCGGCTCACCGAGCAGGTGTGGAACCTCCCGCCGGGCGTCGCTCAGGGCGACTTGGGGCATCCCCTGGTGGCACAGGGGACGTTCCTGTGGGCAGCGGACATCCAGCAGGAACGCGCCACGCTGCTGCAGGCGCTCGGCCAGGGCGAGGCGGCGGACACCGCGTTGCGGATGGCCGGGAAGTCGCTGGCGGTGGCGGTCAAGATCGTCGACGTCGAGCCGCACTGCCTCCACGTGCCCCACCTCGTGGCCGAAGCTCATGGCAGGCTGGGTCTCTTCGATCTCGCCGCCGGGCACTTGGAGGATGCCGACGGGCATCTCGCGACCAGCGGGGCGCTGTTCGACCGCGCCCGGCGCGGGCTCCTCGATGACCCTCCAGGCCAGGAAAGCCGGCCGATGGCCAGCGACGAGCACTTCGCCGAACACCTCGACGGCCGCACCTGGCACTACCGGCTGCGTGCCGCCGAGCTGCTCGCGGCGCAGGGCCATCCTGAGCAGGCGAAGGAGCGGCTGCTGCAGCCGCTGCGCCCCGGCCTCGGGGAGGCGTTGCCGCCGCCCGGTGACCAGCACCCCGCAGTCCGGCAGGCCCTGCTGGCCATCTCGCTGGAGACCGACGGAGAGCTGCTCCCCAGCGTCACCGAGGACGTGGCGGAGGGGATCGCCAAGGAGTTCCATAGCCTCGAGAGGGACAACGACGCGAGCGCGACCTGGTTGCTCGCGTTCGGCCACGCCATGGAGAAGAAGGGAGCGACGACCACAACCATGCAGCGCCTCGAGCGCGCCATTACGTTCGCGGAGGCCAGCGGCGACCCGTACGTGCTCGGCCTGACCGGATGGGCCAACGCGGCCGTCGCGCTACGGGCGGATGCCGAGCGCCGCTCCCCGGAGGAGAACCAGGCACTGCGGCGGGACCTGCTCACCGCGCTCGGCCAGCTCGACCAGGCCAGATCCCCGGCTGCCGCGAAGCTCGCCTCCGAACTGCGAAACCCCCACCCGGCCCTGCCGGATCTGGGCCTGGACGCCTTCTCGCCCGTCGAGCACTACCCGCTCCCCTTGCCACGCGCCTCCGGAAGAAGCATGAGCTAGGTGAGCGGGCCTTGGCGAAGGAACGGGGCGGGCCATCCGACGGCGATCACCCGGAGGGACCGGACGACCGGCGGCGGGACGGCGGCAGGGACCCGAAGGCTGACGCGGGGGGGAACGCGGACGCGATGCGGCGCCGCGACGGCCTGCCCCAGTTCATCCACAGAGGCCTGCGGGATCACGAGCAGGAGCTGACGGGGGCGCTGGCGGCCCTGCGCCAGGCTCGCAGCGGGGACAGGGCCACTCCCGTCGAGCGGGAGCTGGCTGTGGCCGGCGTGCTGCGGGACCGCGGCGAGCTGCGACTGGTCCGCGGCGAGCCGCAGGGCGCCCGGCAGGACCACCGGGACGCGCGCAGGTCCGTCGCGGATGCGCTGTCGCTCGCCGCACGAGACGACGGGTGGTTCGCTGAAGGCCAGCGGCTGCAGGCGCACGGGCTCGCGGCGGTGTTCGCGGCCGACGCCCTCCGGCAGGGCAGCTCCGACAACCACCGCCAGCTCGCCAGGCAGTCGCTCGCCGCGCTGGAGCAGCGCGAGCGCACCGTTGGCGACCGGCCCTACGGCGACAAGGCGTCGCCTTGGCGGCTGCGGCTGTGGGAGTTCGAGCTGCGCGCCATCGAGCTGCGGCTGGACCAGAGCAGCCATCCGGAAACGGCCGAACGGATCGACCACGAGGCAAACTGGCTGCGCCTCAAGGCGATCCAGGGGCACGACGACTTCCCGCGGCGCTGGGACCCGCTCTGGCCGGACCTCCAGCGCGACCTGCTCGTCGCGGAGTGGCGCTACCACAAGGAGCGTTCCGTGACGGACACGATGGCCCGGATGCAGCAGCTGGTCGACAGCTACTGCGCGCAGGGGCAGCGGACCGAGGCGGGCAGGGCCTGCCTGATCCTGGGCACCGACCTCGCGAAACGGGCGGTGGCAGAGGGCGCCACACCGGGGTCGCGCCCGGACTCGACGACGGGACTCTGGGTCGCGGCCACGGCAGGTGTCCACCTGGCAAAGATGCTCAGCCAGGAAAGCCCAGGGGAATACCCCAGCACCCGGGCGGGCCTCGGCCTGGCCGGCCGCGCGGCCTGGACGGAGACGGCCATGCTGCATGCTAGGGTCCCGGCGGCCACGCAGGGATGGAAGGATCACCTGCAGCCCGCGCTCCACCAGCTCGCCTGGGCCGGCGACCCGAGCGCCCCGGTGCTCCACTGGCAGATCCGGACCGGCCACCTGGAGCTGCCGCCAAACCCGCTATTCGGTCCCTGGCACCGGCCCAACGCCGAGGGCGAGCGCGACCTGCCCGGCAGGATGGCGGACCGTGACGGCTGATCGCGCGTCAGGCGCCCGGGAACGGCCCCAAGAGCAGCGGTGGGAGCCGGGTCGGCACGCGGACGGCGGGCCGCCGCACGACCTGCATGATCCGATCCAGAATGCCAGCCACCTCACCGGCCTTCGATGGCGTGCCACGGACCTCAATCGGCGGGTGGCGGCCCTCGATGACGACGTTGCTCGCCTCGGCGAGCCGCGCACTGTCGCCGCCGTGGCGGCGGACCTCCACGGGGAACTCGGGATGGTGCACCTGGCGCTCGGGCAGCGTGAGGTCGCCAACGAGCGGCTACGGACGGCGGCGGGCCTGCTGCTGGAGGCAGTCGACCTCACCGAGCCCCTCCGCGAGCAAAACCCCTGCGAAGCAGCGATCGCCCGTGCCCGGCTCGGCCTCTACCGAGCAAGCCAGCAGCAATGGGAGACGGCCGGGTTGGACCTGGGAACTGTGGGCGACCTGTTCGCGCAGGCATCGAGGGACGCCCCGGCTCGGGAGATCGCGGACTACTACCACGAGCGCCATGCGAACTACCGGCTGCGCGCGGCTGAGCTGGCCATCGACCAGGGCCGCGCTCGCGAGGCGCGGCCACTGCTCGCCAGCCTCGCCAACGACCCCTGCCTACCGCGTACGCTGCGCCCCGAACTCCGCCGCGCCCAGTTCCTCGCCGGAGTGGACGAGCTCCGGAGGGGAAGGCTGCCGCCAGACCGCCAGCAGGCGATCGCGAAGCAGGCCGCGGAGCAGTTCGAGCGGCAAGGCCGCCACGGCGAGGCGGGGATGACCTGGCTACTCGCGTTCGACCAGCAGCGCGAGCACGGCAGAGTGGCTCCGGCCGTGCGCTGCCTCCTGGCCGCCGACGCCTGCGCGACGGCCAGCCGCGACCCGTCGCTACGCGGCCTCCTCCATTGGGTCCGGCCGGCCTGGCTCGCCGAACTGAAGGGCGAGGCGCTCTCGCCAGCGGAGGACCGCGCCATGCGCCTGGAGATGCTGACCGGCCTCTACCTGCTCGACCAGAAAGCCCAGAACCCACAGGCCGCCCGGCTCGCTGCGGCGCTTCGCGAACCACGCCCAACCACCGAACGCCTGCTCCTGACCGACACCTGGCAGCAGCGGCGCCGAGCGCCTTCCACCGCTCACCTCGCCATCGCCCTCCAGCGACCCGAACTGCCTCCACGCCGCTACACCACGGACGCGTTCCGCTACGGGTAGCCTACGAATGGTTAACTCGGGTACGAATCGGCACGGACCGGAACGCGTCGGCCGACGGGAGGCCAGATGAGCGCGTATTTCATGTACCACATGCCCAGCTTCACCTTCCGAGGGGTGGCTCCGGAGGGGATCTTCGAGCACACCGCCGGGCTGGCGCAGGCGGCGGAAGCTGCCGGGTTCGACCAGGTCACGGTGATGGACCACTTCTACCAGATCCAGACGGTGGGGGCCGAGACCGAGCCGATGCTGGAGGCCTGGACCACCCTCGGGGCGCTGGCGGCGCGGACCTCGCGGATCAGGCTGGGGACGCTGGTCACCGGGGTCACCTACCGCAACCCGGCGATGCTTGCGAAGATCGCCACCACCCTGGACGTGATCTCCGGCGGCCGGGCGGTCCTTGGGATCGGCGCGGCCTGGAACGAGGACGAGCACATCGGCTACGGCTTCGGCTTCCCGCCGGTCCGCGAGCGCATGGACCGGCTGGAGGAAGCCCTCCAGATCATCAAGGCCCTGTTCACTGAGGGCGACGCCGAGCACCGCCCCAGCTTCGAAGGCCGCTACTACCGCATCGAGCGGGCGCTCAACATTCCCCGGCCGCTCCGGGCCGGCGGGCCGCCCGTCCTCGTCGGCGGGATGGGTGAGCGGCGGACCCTGCGCCTGGTCGCCCGCTACGCCGACATCTCCAACTTCGTCCCGCGCCCGGTGGAGGAGCTGAAGCGGGGACTCCAAGTGCTGGAGCGCCACTGCGAGGCGGAGGGCCGCGACCCCGCGACCATTCTCAAGACGACCATGGCCCCCCTCATCCTGGTCCGCGACGAGCAGGAGGCCAAGGAACTCGCCGACCGCCTCCCACCCCAAGTGGTCGCCAGGGCCCGGCCGGTCACCAGCGAGCAGGCCCTGCCAATCCTCGCCGACCTCATGGAGGCGGGCTTCGGCGGTTTCGCCTTCCGCAACCCGAACCTCTCCACCCCGGAGCTGATCGAGCTGGCCGGCGACCTGAAGAAGCAGCTCGGCTAGGCTCTTTAGTCCTTGATGCCGATCCCACAGAGGTGCAACGCGACACCGCGATCATCACCGGGCGACTCGGGGGACCAGCGCTTGAGCACAAGTTCGCCTTCGTCGTCGTCCTGCCTGGGAAGGTGAAGCGGATCGTGCAGGTCGGGTCGCCACTGCGCGGGGAACACCAGCCCAGGCTCGACCAGCGTGAATCCGTCGAAGAACCGCGCGATGTCCGCCCGGCTCCGGCAGATGAGCGGCGTGCTCCAGTGCAGGTCCTGGGCCAGCTGGAAGAGCTGTTCGGCCATCTGCGGATGGGTTTCGTTGGTCATATGGCTGATGACCAAGGCGCTGCCCGGCACCACCGCGTCCCGGAACCGCCGCACGAGCCCCCAGGGGTCTTCCTCGTTCCACAGGCAGTGCAGCATGCAGATGAACAGGATCCCGACCGGCTGGTCGAAGTCGAGCAGGTCGCGTACCCGCTTGTCGCCGAGCACCTGCTCCGGCTGGCGCAGGTCCGCGTTGAGCGTGACCACGTTGGGGCCGGCCATCAGCGCGGCCGCATGGGTCGACACGATCGGATCAAGGTCGACGTAGACGACGCGCGCTTCCGGGTCGACACGATGGGCGATCTGGTGAGTGCTGGCCATGCTCGGGAAGCCGGAGCCGAGGTCCAGGAACTGGCGGATGCCCTGCCCGAGCAGGTAGTCCACCATCCGCTGGAGCAGGTAGCGGCTCTCAATGGCGGCATCCTCGCCGGTTGGTGCGCCGAGACTGTGCATCATCGTGCTGCTCGCTTCGGCTGCCTCCTGATCGATCCTGTAGTTGTCCTTGCCGCCGAGCAGGTAGTTCCAGATGCGGGCGGTGTTGGGATAGCGGACGCCGAGCGGCTCGTCGGGATTGGGTTCAAGGGGTGCTGGAGGCTGGGCTGACATCGCGGCGTTCCTCCTCGGTGCGAAGTAGCAGTTGCGTTAGGGCTTGCGGGCCACGCCCGCGTAGAGCCAGACCCGCTCCTCGTAGGGGATCGGCTCGGCGCTGGAGTCGGGGCGCCAGCGCGGGACCAGGACCAGGCCGGGGTCGAGCAGGTCGAGGCCGTCGAAGAACCGAAGGATCTCCTCGTGGCGACGCGGGACCAGGGTGATCCCGTCGTGCTTGGCAGCTGCGGCGACGGCTTGGGCCTTCTGCTCGTCGACGTCGAGGGCGAACTGGGAGATAACCAGGTAGCTGCCAGGGGCGGCGGGGGCCAGCAGCCGCCGGACGATCCCGGCCGGGTCGTCGGCATCGGGGACAAGGTGCAGGGTGGCGATCAGCAGGATCCCAACCGGCTGGTCGAAGTCGATCAGCTCCGCCACCCCCAGGTGGCCCAGGATCGCCTCGGGCTCCCGCAGATCCGCGTCGATGTAGGCGGTGGCGCCCTGGGGGCCGCTGGCCATCAGCGCACGGGCGTGGACCAGCACGATCGGGTCATTGTCCACGTAGACGATGTGCGCGTCCGGCGCCACCGCCTGCGCCACCTCGTGCACGTTGGGGCTGGTAGGGATCCCGGTCCCCAGATCGATGAACTGCCGGATCCCCTGCTCCGCCAGAAACCGCACCGCCCGCACCAGGAACTGCCGGTTCGCCTGCGCATTGGACCGCATCTCCGGCGCCACCGCGATCGCACGCTCCACATGCTCCCGGTCCGCAGGGAAGTTGTCCTTCCCCCCAAGCAGGTAGTCATACACCCGCGCCGGATGCGCGACATTCGTCTTGAGATCGATCGGCATCTCCTCCGCCGGTTCGATCACGCTGCTCACAGTGTCCCTACTTCCGCCGACCCCGATACCCCCACCAACGGGTACGTTACTCCAAACCACACATTTCGGTTACGCCGGCTCGGGTTCGGGTTCGGGAGCTCGCCTTGGTCCCTACGGTTCCACGCCGATCATGCCAAGCATGCCGATGACTCGCCGACGGGTAAGCACCAGGTAGACCAGCAAGCCGCCACGGAAGGGCACGGTGTGCGCGTTCGGGATGAGCGGATAGCGCTCGATCGTCAGCAACGACTCGCCGGGCAGCGGACTGCGGGCCAGCGCCGCGTACAGCTCCCCCAGCGCTGCACGGCCTTCCTCGGACAGGCCGGCAACCAGCGCCGAGAACTCCTTGGTCTCTTGTATCCGGTATGGAGTCACGCGATTCGCCGTGCTGTCACCTGAGAAGTTGGGCGATCGCGTCCTCGACGTCGAGGGGGTCGCCGCTCCAGGTTGGCTCCTCACCGGCGCGGAGGCGAGTCTCCAGCTCGGCCCATGCTGGGCCCCCGAGCTGGCGGACGTGGATCACGCGCTGCCATGCCTCGACGACATGGGCAAGCTGGCCGAGGTCATGAGTCCGGCGAGCCAGGTCGAGCGCCGCATCGAGGTCGGCGTCGAACTGCTCCCGGTCGTCCACTGGCAAGGCGGCACGAACTAGTCGCGCTCGCTCCGGCAAATCCGGAGTATTCACAGACTCCGCCGCGCTCAGCGTCCCCGCCTCCCTCGTGGTTGGTTAGCGACAGTGTAAGGCATGATAACAATCCTGCCAAATGGGACCCTTGGCTGCTCAATCCAGCCCCCACGGATCCGTTTACGCCGGTTCGGGAGCGACCGCGACAGCTTCGATCTCGATGAGGAGGTCGGGGGCGGCGAGTCTGGAGACCTCGACGAGGGTGCTGGCTGGGGGGTCGGCGGTGTCGACGAACTCGTCGCGGACGGAGCGGATGGCGGCGAGGGAGGTGACGTCGCGGACGAAGAAGGTGAGCTTCACCAGGTCGCCGAAGGAGGCTCCGGCGGTGGACAGGACGGCACCGAGGTTGCGGAAGACCTGGCGGGCCTGGGCTTCCATGTCGCCGGGGCCGACCACGTTGCCGTCGGCGTCGAAGGGGATCTGGCCGGAGGTGAACAGCAGGCCGCCGGCTCGCACCGCGTGGCTGAACCCGGGCGGGGTGGCGACGGCTTCGGCGTTGTAGAAGACCTGATTGGACAAACTGGGGACCTCCTCGCGGTCACGGTCGGGCACTGGAACAGGGTAGCGGCCAGGCCTTCCTGCAAGGTTTCGGAAAGTTTGTGCAATATTCTGCAAGTTATTGACAAATTGTGGCAAGCAGGCGACATTGTCGTGACGCGCGTGCAACCAGCCCCTGCTCCGCTGCGGGAGGCAATATGAGACATGCCGCTATCGCTGTGATCGGCGCACTCGTTCTCGCCACGCTCTCAATCGTCGCTCCTGGCGCTGGCGTCCCGCCGTTCGGTGGGCACTCGGCGCGGGCCGCCTCTAGCACCAACGACGTGATCGCCAACCTGTTCGAGTGGAACTGGGACTCGGTCGCCGCAGAGTGCAGCAATGTTCTGGGCCCAGACGGCTATGGGGCCGTCCAGGTCGCTCCTCCGGAGGACTCGATCAGCCTGCCTGCCTCGGGGCATCCGTGGTGGGAGGTGTACCAGCCGGTCGCCTACGACCTGACCAGCCGGATGGGCAGCCGGGCGCGGTTCGCCGCGATGGTGGCCGCCTGCCACCAGGCCGGCGTCAAGGTGTACGCGGACGCGGTCATCAACCACATGGCCGGGGAGAACAACACCGTCAACACCTCCTACGGGGGTGCCTCGTTCGACCCGGCGAGCTTCACCTACGGCAGCGCCGGCTACGGGATCTCGAACTTCCATCACCCCGGCAACGACTGCCCCACCGCGGACAACCAGATCAGCGACTTTAACAACCAGGCCCAGGTGCAGGAGTGCGAGCTGGTGCACCTGTCCGACCTCTACACCCAGCAGGACGGCGTCCGCGACAAGATCGCCACCTACCTCAACGACCTGATCGGCCTCGGGGTGGACGGCTTCCGGGTGGACGCCGCCAAGCACATGAACCAGGCCGACATGGCCGCGATCGAGGGGCGGCTCTCCAGTACCACGCTGGGCGGTGCCCCCTTCATCTTTCAGGAGGTCGTCCCGGGCAGCAGCAATGCCAACCTGCAGCCGGCCGCGTTCGAGGGCAACGGCAGCGTCCTGGAGTTCACCTACGCCGATGACCTGAAGTCGCAGTTCCAGGGCAGCATCGCGAACTTGCGGACCTTCGGGTCTTCGTGGGGCCTGGAGCCGAGCAACAAGTCGGTGGTGTTCGTGGCCAACCACGACACCGAGCGCAACGGCAGCACCCTCTCGTACAAGGACGGCGCGACCTACAGCCTGGCCACCGAGTTCTCGCTGGCGTGGCCGTACGGGAGCCCGCAGGTCTATGCCAGCTTCAACTGGAGCGGCACCGACCAGGGCCCGCCGTCGGACTCCAACGGCGTCGTCAGCGCCACCGACTGCGGCAACGGCTGGACCTGCACCGACCGGGCAACCGGGGTGGCAGGCATGGTCGGCTGGCACAACGCGGTCGCGGGCACCTCGGTCGCCAACTGGTGGGACGACGGCTCCAACCTGATCGCCTTCAGCCGCGGCACAGCGGGCTGGATCGCCCTCAACAACGAAGGCGGCGCGGCCACCCGGACCTTCGCCACCGGGCTGCCCGCCGGGAGCTACTGCGACCTGATCCACGGCACCTGGTCGAGTTCCAGCAGCACCTGCAGTGGCCCGACGGTGACCGTCGACGCTGCCGGGAACGCCACCGTCACAGTGGCTGCCAAGGACGCCGTCGCCATCGACGTCAACGCCATGGGCCCCGGGTCCTCGCACTCGTAGCGCCTCCCCCAGCGCCAAGCTGCCCCGGGCCGGATCAAGGCCCGGGGCAGCGAGGTTGTTAGAGGTCCGTTAGGCGGGGCTGCGAGGGTGCGGGCATGCAAACGACAACCGCTCCCAAGCACCTCCGGCGAGGCGATTTCGACCTGGTCCCCCGGCCGCCGCGGGATGAGAACGTGGCGATGGAGATCTTCCTCGCCGTCGTCGCGCTGGTCTTGAGCGTGGCGCTGATCATCGGCGCGCTCACCCGCCACTCGGGGTCCGGCACGGCGGCGATCTCACCGGCAGCCAGTCCCGTCCCGGCCGCCGCCCCGGCCGCGGCGCCCAGCCAGGGCGCCGCGGCCTCGCCGGCGCACCCGGCGGCGGCGCCGACCACCATGCCGCCGGCAGGGATGACCCAGATGGCCATGGGCGGGCGGAACCTGATTGCCAACCCCGGCTTTGAGACCGGCCTGGACGGCTGGCGGCCGCTCGGCGGCGCCACCCTGAGCCGGACCGCGACTGCCAAGGAGGGCGGCTTCTCGGCCAGCTTCGCCGCCGGCTCGAGCAGCAGCCCGGGGATCAGCTTCCCCTCGGCGACCAGGACCGTGGCGAAGAAGAGCTACTCGGGGACCGTCTGGGTGTACCCGACCTCGCCTGGGACGCTGATCGAGCTGCGGCTGGTCGAGTACCAGAACGGCAAACGCCTGGCGGTCGACACCGTCGGCGAGCAGCTCAACAGCGCCCAGTGGCAGCCGGTCCAGGTGGTCCACCTGGCCCACCACCCCGGCGACACGCTCGGCATCGAGGTGCTCGCGCCAGGGCTCCCCGTCGGCTCGCCCGTGCTGGTCGACGACGCGCAAATCCAGCTCAAGCCCGGGTCGTTCATGTCAGTGACGACGGCGACCCGGTGAGCAGAGAAAGGAATCCGTGATCGAGATGCGGTGGTTCAGGTACCTGCTGGCGGGCGGCGTGGTGGCCGCGACGCTGCTGCCGACGACCTCGGCGCTGGCGGCCGGCACCGAGCACATCGGCCTCCACGACATGACCTGCAACGGCATCGGCGTGATGGGCACCGGCCTGCCGGCCAGCACGCGCCTCAACCTGAAGCTGGCCGACAAGGGCGACGGCAAGACGCTGGCCACCCAGATGGTGACCACCTCGGCGACGGGGACCTTCTCGACCACGGTGAAGGCACGCCTCAACCAGGTCCTCGACATGCGCCTGACGGTGTCGGACGGCCAGAACATGACCCTGGCGTTCGCCGACCACCAGATGGAGCCGGGCATGGCGATGTGCACGCTCCCCTTCACCGGCGGCGCGGACCACGCCATGCCGCTGATCCTCTTCGGCGCCGTGCTGCTCGCTGTCGGCGGCGGCCTGCTGGCCTTCGCCTCCCACACCCACGCCTACTCCCGCTACCGCGCCTTCCGCGCCCGCCGCGCGGTGGCCTGAGGTACGAACCATGAGCAACCAGGCGAGCATCCAGTTCGGCTCTCCCGCGGCAGTTGCCTACGCCGAGCGCGGGCTGCTGGTGGCACCCTGGCCCGCCGAGGTGCCCGAGGGCCTGCCGAAGGCGGTGCGCAAGGCGCTGCTCGGCTGTGGCTGCGGGCCGCTCGGCTGCGCGGTGCCCGGCTGGTACCCGGCGCCCTGTAGCGACCCGGTGCAGGCGTCGCGCCGCTGGCGGGGCTCCCCCGAGGCCGGCGTCGGGCTGCTCACCGGCATGGACGCCGGGCTGGAGGTGCTCGAGGTGCCCGCCGCGCTAGGCGCCGCCGTGCTCCGCCTTGGACGCCCCGGCCTGGGGCCGGTCGCTGAGACCACTTGTGGCCGCTTCCACTTCTACGTCGCGCCAGCGGGTGCAGGCCCATGCATCAACGTGCCCCGGCGCGGGGGCCGCGGACCCTCCGGGATCCGCTGGCTCGGGGATGGCAGCTTCGTGCTCGCTCCCCCATCCCGCGGTGCCAGCGGCGGGGCTGCCCGCTGGCACCGCACCCTCGACGCACCGCTGCCACCAGCCCTTCGGGTGCTGGACCGGCTCCGTGAGGTTGAGGCCGCCGGAACCATGACTCCCGGGAAGTCCGGAGCCGGCGCATCCATCCCAGCACCGGTCATCCCCATCGGGATCGCGCTTCCAGGAGGAGCAAGATGACCCGCAAGATCATTCACCCCAACCCGGCGAGCGCCGCCACCGGCAAGGTCGTCGGGCCCGCCCCCGCCCTCAAGGTGGTTGGCCCGGCGACGAACGCCAAGGTGGTCGGGCCGAACGGAACCAGCGCCCTCCACCGTGTCAACGGCAAGGTCGTCGGGCCGGGCGCGGCCACCACTGCCAAAGTGGTTGGACCAGCCACCAGCGCGGCCGTCAAGGTCGCTAGGCCTGCCCCGGGCGCCAACGTCATCGGGCCGAGGCCGGGCGCCTCTGGGGCCGGGGCGCCCGCGGCGCCCGGGGCAGTTGTCCGCCGAGGCCCGACCCCGGCCGCCAAGGTCGTCGGACCGGGATTCCGCCCGGCCAACGGCACCAACGGCACCAACGGCCACAGCGCCAACGGGACCGGGACCGCCAATGGGACCGCCCGCAGGCGGACCTCGCTGCCGCCGAAGGACCGCTGGTTGCGGGTCGGCGAGGTTGCCGAGCGCTTCGGCGTCGGGCCTCGGACCGTCAAGCAGTGGGCGCGCAAGGGGCGCCTACCGGCGATCCGCACCCTCGGCGGCCACTATCGCTTCCCAGAGAGCGCCATCAACGAGCAGATCCAGAGCGGCGTCCCGACCTCGGTCGAGGCCGGGGGCGAGAGCCAGGACCGCCTGCTGCGGCCCGGCGAGGTCGCCGAGCTGTTCGGCGTGGACCAGCGCCCAGTGGGCCGCTGGGCCAAGCAGGGCCGCCTGCCCGCCGTGCGGACCATCGGCGGCCACTACCGCTTCCCCGAGAACGCGGTGCGGGCGCTGCTGTGGCGCCTGAGCCCGGCCGAGCGCAGTGCCCTCGAGGTGCTGGAAGCCTCCCGGGGCCACGCCGACACCTGGCCCGTCAGCCAGTCCGTCGCCCGCGCGCTCGCCGGCCGCGGCCTGGTCATCATCAACGAGGCACAGGCCTCCATCACCAAGGCGGGGCGCCAAGCCCTCGCCGCCGCGCGTCAGGCCCAGCTCGACCGGGCTAGGGTTGCGCGCCCGTAAGCTCCGCGTCTGGCGGGTCGGGACCGGAGCTTCCATCCCCCACCGGCCCCGCCCCGCCGGACCGGAGCAGGCCGGTCTTGAGGGACGCCAGCCGGCGCCCGTTCTCCTGGAAGCCGTCGACCAGGGCCTGGAGGGCCTCGCGCCAGACCTGCTCGGGGTCGGAGCGCAGCATCGCGGCGTGGCGGCCCTCCACGATGGTCAACCCCTCGCAGAGGGCGTCGATCTGCAGGGTCAACTCGTCGACGCTGTAGCCGGCGAACAGGCCGGCATCGTGCGCGCGCTGCACCCGCATGCGCAGGCGGCCGAGGGCGGACATGCCGGCCTTGCTCACCTGCACGCCGCCGGGGCCGTCAACCACCAGGTGGTCGAAGGCCAGCCGGAACAGCTGCGGATGGGCGCGCCACCAGCGGCGGAAGCCCTGGACTCCGCCCTCCACGATGTCGGCGATCGGGTCATCGGTCAGCGGCAGCTCGTCGACCACCGCGCGCAGCATCTCGAAGCCGTGCTGCCCGAGGGCCGACAGCAGCCCGTCCTTGGAGCCGAACACGCTGTACACGGCACGGGTGGAGGTACCGGTCCGCTCGGCCACGGCGCGCACCGACAGCGCTGGCTCGCCGCCTTCGGCAAGCAGCTCCTCGGCCGCGGCCAGTAGGGCCTCGCGGGTGTGCTCTCCGTGCTGTTTTGGTCGACCCATAGCTTGACACTGTAACGCAACGTTGTTACGTTACAGTATAACGTAACAGTGTCGCGGAACGCGATCTATCGTTATAACGAATTCCTGGACTATCGCGATGTTGGCGAAGGGTGCGCGGATGGGCGATCCTCATTATGGCCGTGAGGGCGCGAGAGCGATCGTCGTCGGGGCGAGTATCGCGGGATTATGCGCCGCGCGGGTGCTGGCCGACCGCTTCGGCGAGGTGCTGGTGCTCGACCACGACGAACTGCCCGCCGAGCCAGCCTTCCGCCATGGTGTCCCGCAGGCGCGCCACGCCCACGCCCTGCTGCTTTCCGGGCAGCAACGGCTGCAAGCCTGGTTTCCACACCTCGGGGGGGAACTGCTCGCCCACGGAGCTCTGCCGTTTGGCAGTGAGCAGCTCCGCTGGTTCCAGGCGGGCGGGGTGCGGCTGCGCCTGCGGGACTCTCACAAGGGCGTGCTCTGCTCGCGCCCGATGCTCGAACACCACGTGCGCGCCCGGGTCGCCGGGCTGCCCAACGTGGCGCTGCGGCACGGCCACGTCGAGGACGTGATTGCTGGCCGGGGGGCCCGCAGCGCCGCTGTCTTGGTCACCGGGGTGTGCCTGGCCGGTGGCGAGACGCTCGCCGCCGACCTGGTGGTGGACGCCTCGGGCCGTGCGGCTCGCTCGCTCCGCTGGTTGGAGCGGCGCGGGCTCGGCTGCGTGGCGCCGCCGCTGTCGGCGGTCCACGTCGACATGGGCTACGCCACCAGGATCCTGCGCCGGGATCCCAGTGACAGCCGCGACTGGCGCGTGGCCGTGGTCCTCAGCGACCCGCCCTCCGGCCGCGCCGGCGCCGCCTTCGCCCTGGAGGACAACCAGTGGATGGTGACGCTGTCGGGCTTCCACGGCGACCACCCGCCGACCACCGCCTCGGACTGGGCCGAGTTCGCCGGCACCCTGCCCGACCCGGCGATCGCCGACCTGATCAACGAGGCCGAGCCGCTGACCGCCATCGTCCCCCACCGCATGGCCGCGAGCATGCGCCGCCACGTCGAGCGCCTGCACCAGCGGCAGGTAGCCGGCGGGCTGGTGCTGCTCGGCGACGCTGTGGCCAGCTTCAACCCGATCTACGGGCAGGGCATGAGCACCGCGGCGCTGCAGGCCGAAGGGCTCGCCGCCACCCTCGACCAGCACGCGGGACGCCGCGACGACCTCGGCCCCGGCTTCGTCCACGCCTACAACCGCCTGGCCGGGCGCGTGGTCGAGGGGCCCTGGCGCCTGTCGGCCGGGGGCGACTTCGCCCTGCCGCAGACCACCGGCGCCAAGCCCTGGGGCAGCGCCCTGACTACCCCCTACCTGCGGCGCGTCCTGGAAGCGGCGCAGCACGACGAGGTCGTCGCCCGCCGCTTCATGGAGGTCTCCCACCTGCTGCGCCTACCCACGGCGCTGCTCGCCCCGCCGATCTTCCGGCGGGTCCTCCGCCCCGCTCTGGGCCGTCCCCTGCGCCCCAGCCCCGGCTCCGGTTCCGAACAGGCGCCGGAGCAGGCGCCCGCACCGGCCGTCTGAGGCCGAAACTGGCTGAGGCCAGCTGATGCCGGTACTCGCCACTTTGTGCCTCTTGCACGGCGCTGCGATCAAGGCGATCGTCGTGCCGATCGATTCCGATGAACCTGCGGTGGAGATTCGCGATGGCGGTGGACAGCTCGATGCGCGGCAGGATCTGCGTGGTGACCGGAGCCAGCTCCGGGATCGGCAAGGCGGCGGCGGTCAGGCTCGCCGAGTTGGGTGCCACGGTGGTCCTGGTCTGCCGCGACCCATTTCGGGGTGAGGCCGCGGCCAGCGAGGTCGACGCCGCTGGTACGACCTCCGGGGGGCAGGCGCGGCTGGAGGTGGCCGACCTCGCCGTCCAGCGCGAGGTCAGGGGGCTGGCAAAGCGGCTGCACCAGCGGCTCAGCCGCCTCGATGTGCTGGTCAACAACGCCGGGGCGGTGTATGGCCAGCGCCGCGAGAGCCACGACGGCATCGAGCTGACCCTGGCCCTCAACCATCTCGGCTACTTCCTGCTCACCAACCTGCTGGTGGACATGCTCCGGGAGAGCGCGCCGTCCCGGGTCGTGAACGTCGCCTCGGATGCGCACACCAGGGCCCGCCTCGACCTGGACGACCTGCAAATGCAGCACGCCTATCAGGCCTGGCGCGCCTACGCCAACTCCAAGCTCGCCAACGTGCTGTTCACCTACGAGCTTGCCCGCCGCCTCGCCGCGACCGGCGTCAGCGTCAACTGCCTGCACCCCGGCACCGTCAACAGCGGCTTCGGCCGTGACGGCAGCACGGCGCTGCGCCTCGGCCTGCGCGTGATCCGGCCCTTCCTGATCAGCCCTGAGGCTGGCGCCGACACGGTCGTCTACCTCGCCAGCTCACCCGAGGTCAGCGACGTCAGCGGCAAGTACTTCGTCAAGCGCCAGGCCCGCCCATCCTCCACCAACTCCTACGACGAGGCCAGCGCCCGCCGTCTCTGGGACCAGAGCGCGGCCCTCACCCGCCTGCCACGAACCTGACATCGGCTTGGCTTCCCCTTTGTCGGTGGCAGGTGGCATCGTGGAAGGAACGGGGTACACCACCCGTCAGTACCCGTCCGATCTGGGAGGACTGTCATGCGCGAAGGTAGACCGAAGCGGATCATCGAAGCGCTCGACCCACACGCGCCGTGACCGGCTGTACGCCAGTCGTCCGCGATCTCGACGACGTCCGCCAGGTGATCGCGGCGACCTGCTTCCCCACTCCCCCGCCCGGGGGCTCGACTGGCCAGGTCGGCCTGGAGGTCGAGACGTTCCCGATCGCAGTCCTGGCGGACGGCACCCCGCACCGTCGTGTTCCCATCGCCCAGCTGGTCGCCCTGCTCGACCGGCTCCAGCTCAGCGGCGAGCTTCCCACCCTGCTCCCGCGCCAGCGATCACCGGCCCTGGCGCCCACCTACCCGCTGGCCTCTGGTGGCACCCTCACCTTCGAGCCCGGCGGGCAGGTCGAGCACTCCACCGCGCCGCACCCGACCGCCGCCGCGGCACTCGCTGACGCCAACGCGCTCGCCGCCACGCTGGCGACCGCGTTCGGCGCCCATGGGATCGCCCTGGCGAGCTGCGGCTTTGATCCGTGGCACCCGCCCGGGCGGGTCCCGCAGCAGCTCCGCGCCCCGCGCTACCCGGCGATGGCCGCCTACTTCGCCCGCCGTGGCCGCCACGGCGCCGCGATGATGCGCTGCAGCGCCGCGTTACAGGTGAATCTGGACCTCGGCGCGGCGCAGCCCGAGCGCCGTGAGCGCTGGCTGGTCGCCAACCTGGTCGCCCCGCTGGCGCTCGCCACCTTCGCCGCCAGCCCGGGGCCGGGAGTGGTGTCGCGGCGCGGCCGCGTCTGGCAGCGGCTCGACCCGACCCGCACCGGGTTTCCGCGACGCCTGCTCGACGGTTCCAGCGCCGATCCGGTCGAGCAGCTCACCGACTGCGCCCTCAACGCTGACGTGGTCCTGTTCTGCCGCCCAGCCCCAGGGGGTTCGGATTCCCCAGGCCCTGTGGATAACTTGCGCAGGCCCACCGCCGGAATTGTTCCGCTTGACCTGGGGAAGTCCTCAAAAATCCCCGTCGATTCGGCTGTGGATCGACTTGTGGATACTGTGGATCCTGTGGATGGCGGCCCTGTGGACAACGCCGGCAGCCCCCACCCCGAACTTGATAGCCTGACTTCGGGGGGGCCCCCGCAGCGGGCTGAAACCGAAGCTGGCAGCTGGGAGCCTGGGCGGCCGGGATGGACGTTCGGGGACTGGCTCCGGGACGGCCATCCGGCCCACGGGCCGCCGACCGCCGATGATCTGCGCTACCACCTCAGCACGCTGTTCCTGGAGGTACGGCCGCGCGGCCATCTCGAGCTGCGCTCGGTCGACGCGCTGCCCGCCCGGCTCCGGCCGGTCCCGGTGGTGCTGCTGGCCGGGCTGCTCGAGGACCCGCGCGCCCGCGCCCAGGTCCGTGCCGTGCTGGAGCGCTGGCGCCCGCGCCTGCCGGAACTGTGGCAGCGCGCCGCCTGCGACGGTGTCGCCGATCCTGAGCTGTGCGCGCTCGCAACCGAGGTCTGGTCGTACGCGCTGGAGGGCGCCCGCCGCCTGCCGCCTCCTTACCTGGCGGCGGCGCAGGTCGCGCTCGCCGAGTGCTTCCTCGACCGGCTGACCCTCCGGGGTCACTGCCCGGCCGACGAGCTGCGCGCCGCGCTGGCCCTCGGTCCTGCCGCCGCGCTGGCCTGGGCCAGCGAACCCGTCGCCGTCCCAGCCGACTCGGTCCGCTGAAGCGATCCGACGCCGAACCGGAAACGAGGTCCCGTTTTCTCATGCCATCAGCCAAGACCGTCCCGCCCGCCCCGTCCACCGAGGAGCTGCGCCGCCAGCTCGAAGCTGACCTCAGCACGGTGCGCCGCCGCCTCGGACTGCTGGTCACGCCGCTCGACGACGACGCCATCCACCGCCAGCACGACCGCATCATGAGCCCGCTGGTGTGGGACATCGGCCATGTCGGCAACTTCGAGGAGCTGTGGCTGCTGCGCGAGGTCGACGGCCGCCGCGCCCACGACCCCGACCTCGACCGTGCCTACAACCCCTTCGAGAATCCCCGCTGGATCCGCGCGGACCTGCCGATCCTGCAGCGGCCCGAGGCAGCCGCCTACCTCGCCGACGTGCGCGCCGATGCCCTGGAGGTACTGCGCCGGGCGGACCTGCGCGACCCGGGACGCCCGCTGCTCAGCGACGGCTTCGTCTACCGGATGATCACTCAGCACGAGGCGCAGCACCAGGAGACCATGCTGCAGACCCTCGACCTGCGCGAGGACGCCGATCCCTACCCGCCGGTGGCCGCCCGCCGCCTGGCTGTCCCCCGGCCTGTGGATGACCGCGAGCGGGTGGTGGTTGGCGGCGGCGAGTTCCTGATGGGTACCGACGACCGCAGTGCCGCCTACGACAACGAACGGCCCCGCCACCCGGTGGAGGTGCCCGCCTTCTGGCTCGACCGCTTCCCGGTGACCGTGCGACGCTACGCGGCCTTTGTCGCCGCCGGCGGCTACCAGGCGCCGGAGCACTGGAGCGCCGAGGGCAGGGCGTGGCTCCAGGAGACCGGCAACCACGCCCCGCAGGGCTGGACGCCCGACGGCGCCGGTGGCTGGCAGGTGCGGCGCTTCGGCCACCTGCTGCCGCTGGACCCGCGCGAGCCGGTCCAGCACGTCAGCTTCCACGAGGCCGAGGCGTTCGCCCGCTGGGCTGGTGGCCGGCTGCCGACCGAGGCCGAATGGGAGAAGGCCGCTGCCTGGGACCCGGCCGCCGGGCGCAGCCGCACCTGGCCGTGGGGCGAGACCCTGCCGAGCTCGGAGCGCGCCAATATCGACCAGCTGGCGTTCGGCCCGGTGCCGGTGGGCAGCTACCCGGCCGGCGCCTCCGCCTACGGCGCCGAGCAGCTCCTGGGCGACTGCTACGAGTGGACCTCGTCCCCGTTCGGCGGCTACCCGGGCTACGCCACCTTCCCCTACCCGGAGTACAGCGAGGTCTTCTTCGGCGACGACTACCGGGTCCTGCGGGGCGCATCGTGGGCCACTGCAAGCTGGGTGGCGCGCAACACCTTCCGCAACTGGGACTACCCCAAGCGCCGGCAGATCTTCGCGGGCCTGCGGCTCGCCTGGGACGCCCCTGGGGCTGGCCGGGCGGGTGGAGGGCCGGGCTGATGTGCCGGCTTGCCGCCTATCTCGGCCCGCCCGCGCCGCTGTCGGTGCTGCTCTACGACCCGCCGTGGTCGCTGGCGGAGCAGGCCTACCGGCCCCGCCGCCAGGAGTACGGCACCGTAAACGTGGACGGCACCGCGGTGGTGTGGTGGCCGCCCGGCGAGGCGGAGCCGCTCCGCTACGCCACCGAGCGGCCGCCCTGGGCCGATCCGAACCTGCCGCTGCTCGCCCCGAGGCTGCACGCCACGGTGCAGCTCGCGGCAGTCCGTTCCGCTACCCCCGGCCTGCCGTTCGGCGCCGACGCCGCCCCGCCGTTCCTGCATGGAGGCCTGGCTCTGGCGCACAACGGCCGCATCGAGGGGTTCCGCGGGGCGCTCGGGCGGCGGCTGCTCGCCAGCCTCCCCGACGACCTGTACGGGGCGCTCGGCCCGCTGCCGCTGCACGACTCGGTGCTGTTGCTGCTGCTGACCGCGTGGGGGCGCCGCGAGCGGCCGGAGGCGGGGGGTTCGGGGGGCACGGTCCCGCGGCTGGAAGGACCACAAGCCGATCCCATGGTGGCCGCGGGGCCCCCCGATGGGTCAAGGAGCCTGGCCGGCGCGCTCGGCGCCGCCGTGACCCGGGTCGCCGGCGCCTGCGCCGAGGCCGGTGAGCGGGCGACCCTCACCGCGCTGGCCGCCGAGCACGGCCACCTGGCCGGGGTGCGCGTGGCGGTGGGCCTCGCCTCGCCCGCGCTGTTCCTGCACCTTCCCACCGGGCCGTCGGGGTCTGAGAGCGAGGCGGCCCTGGTCGCCTCCGAACCGCTCGACGACCGCTCCGGCTGGACCGAGGTCCCCGACCGGCACCTGCTCGACCTCAGCGCCGCCGGGGCCACGCTGACGCCCCTGGACCTGAACGGCCTGGACGCCGGCACGCACACCATGGAGAGATCCGCATGACGACCCGCACCCTCCCTTCGGTCACCAGCCTCGCGCCGCCCGCGGACTGGCGGGGGCAGCTCGCCGCCGACGTCCGCGCCGGCCTCACCGCCAACCCCCGGACGCTTCCCTCCAAGTACTTCTACGACGCCGAGGGCTCGGAGCTGTTCGAGCAGATCACCCGCGTGCCCGAGTACTACCTCACCCGCGCCGAGCACGAGATCCTCAGCGACCACGCCGACCAGCTGCTGGCGGCGGCACAGGCCAGCGAGGTGCTGGAACTGGGCTCCGGCTCGTCACGCAAGACCCGGTTGCTGCTGGAGGCGATGCACCGCTTGGGCGACCGCTTGGGCGACCGCGACAGCGGCGGGCAGCGCTACGCCCCCTTGGACGTCAGCGAGGACGCCCTCATCGGCGCGGCGCTGGCCCTCTGCAACGACTACCCGTGGTTGCGCTTCGACGGCTATGTCGGCGACTTCACCGCCGACCTGCCCAAGGTGCCCCGCCACGGCCGCCGCCTGGTAGTGCTGCTCGGCTCCACCATCGGCAACCTCGCGCCGGAGGAACGCGCCGGCCTGCTGGCGGGGGTGTCCGCCGCGTGCCAGCCCGGCGACCGCTTCCTGCTCGGCGTCGACCTGGTCAAAGACTCCGCCACGCTGGAGGCGGCCTACGACGACGCGGCCGGGGTGACCGCCGCCTTCAACCGCAACGTCCTGCAGGTGCTCGCCCGGGAGCTGGACGCCGCCGTCCCCGTCGAGGCGTTCGAGCACGCCGCCCGCTACGACGAGCGCCGAGCCCGCATCGAGATGCACCTGCGCGCGAGCCAGGACCTGGTGCTGGAGTTCCCGAGCCTCGACCTGACCGTCCCGCTCGCGGCGGGCGAGACGATCCGCACCGAGATCTGCTGCAAGTTCACCAAATCGGTGGTCCAGCGGGAGCTGCGCGCGGCCGGGTTGTCGCTGGAGGGCTGGCACACCGACCGGCAGGGCCGCTTCGCCCTCGCCCTTGCCAAGCGGTAGCGGTACGGCGGCAAGCTGGGTGGTGAAAACCTGACAGCAGGGGAAAGGAGCTATAGCAGACTCTTGCGTCGCTGGTCGCGTTGGTGCGACTGTGAGCATCATGACATATTTCACCACATTCCTGTCGCCCCGGACTCCGCAGCCGGAGCTGCGCACGCTCCGGCTGATCGCGGGGCGGCCGCACGGCCTGGAGCGGCTGCTGGTGGCGAGCGGGCGCATGGCCGCCGGCTACCACGGCTACGTGCACCTCCACTCGGGGGACGAGGTGGTCCGCATCCTCAGCGGCGAAGCCGTCGTCCGCATCGACGACGAACGCCAGACCTGCCGCGAGGGGGACATCGCGGTGATCCCGCCCAACACCCTCCACGGTCTGCGGGCGGTGGACGACACCCTGGTGGAGATCATCGCCGAGCGCGACATGGGGACGTTCTTCCCGGTGCGGCAGGCAGACGGCAGCCGCCGCCTGATCGAGATCTACCGCCCGGACTCGCCCTGGAACGCCCCCCCACCCCGCCCTGGCGGCTACACCACCGACGGTGAGCTGGCCGCCATCCTGGAGGCGATCGACGTCGAGATTTGATGAGATCGGCTGGCAACCGGCCTAGACTCCACCGATGACCACGAAAAGCACCCAGATCACCGAGACGCCCGAGTGGCGAGCGCTCGCCGAGCACCACGCGAGCGTGCGTGACACTCACCTGCGCGAGCTGTTCGCCGCCGACCCCACCCGGGGCGAGACCATGACCTGCGAGGCCGGCGACCTGTACCTTGACTGGTCCAAGAACCGGCTCACCGCTGAGACCATGCGGCTGCTGGTGGCGCTGGCCGAGCGGGCCGGGCTGCGGCAGCGAATCAAGGCGATGTTCAGCGGCGCACAACTGAACGTCACTGAGCGGCGCCCGGTGCTGCACGTGGCGCTGCGCGCTCCTGAGGGGGCCTCCATCCTGGTGGACGGGCACAACGTCGTCCCCGAGGTGCACGCGGTCCTGCGCAAGATGGCGGCCTTCGCCGACCGGGTCGGCTCGGGGGCGTGGCTGGGCGCGACCGGCCGGCCGGTCCGCAACGTGGTCAACATCGGCATCGGCGGCTCCGATCTCGGACCCGCCATGGCCTACGAGGCGCTCAGGGACTTCAGCGATCGCTCGCGCAGCTTCCGCTTCGTCTCGAATGTGGACGGCACCGACCTGTGGGAGGCGACGGCCGATCTAGACCCGGCCGAGACGTTGTTCATCGTCTCCTCCAAGACCTTCACCACCCTGGAGACGCTCACCAACGCCCGCAGCGCCCGCGACTGGCTGCTGGGCAAGCTCGGCAGCGCGGGCGAGGAGGCCATCAAGCACCACTTCGTGGCGGTCTCGACCAACGAGGCCGAGGTGGCCAAGTTCGGCATTGACCCGGCCAACATGTTCGGGTTCTGGGACTGGGTCGGGGGGCGCTACTCCTACGATTCGGCGATCGGCCTGTCGCTGATGGTCGCCATCGGGCCGCAGCGGTTCCGCGAGATGCTCGACGGGTTCCACACCATCGACGAGCACTTCCGCAGCGCCCCGCTGGAGCGCAACCTCCCGGTGCTGCTCGGCCTCATCGGCGTCTGGTACGGCGACTTCTTCGGCGCGCAGACCCATGCGGTCCTGCCCTACAGCCAGTACCTGGCGCGCTTTCCCGCCTACCTGCAGCAGCTCGACATGGAGTCAAACGGCAAGTCGGTCACCCTGGCCGGCGACCCGGTCACCTACCAGACCGGCCCGATCGTCTGGGGCCAGCCGGGCACCAACGGCCAGCACGCCTTCTACCAGCTCATCCACCAGGGCACCAAGCTGATCCCCTGCGACTTCATCGGCTTCTGCCAGCCCAACCACCAGCTCGGCGACCACCAAGACCTCCTCATGGCCAACCTCTTCGCCCAGACCGAAGCCCTCGCCTTCGGCAAGACCCCCGAGGAGGTCGCCGCCGAGGGCGTCCCCGCCTTCCAGGTCCCCCACCGGGTGTTTCCCGGCAACCGCCCCACCAACACGATCCTGGCCACCAAGCTCACCCCGAGCACCCTCGGCCAGCTCGTCGCCCTCTACGAACACAAGGTCTTCACCCAGGGAACCATCTGGAACATCAACTCCTTCGACCAGTGGGGCGTCGAACTCGGCAAGGTCCTCGCCCAGCGCATCGCCCCCCAGCTCCAGTCCAAGGACGAGCCGGCCCTGGACCACGACAGCTCCACCAACACGCTGATCCGCCGCTACCGCAAGCGCTCAATGAACACGCTTGCGTCGCCCTCGCCATGACCCTGCTGTGCTGGCGGGACCGTCTCACTCCCACTCCCCACAGCGCTCATTTCACTTCGGGGCCATGCGGAGGGCGGCGTCGAGGCGGATGACCTCGCCGTTCAGGTAAGGGTGCTCGGCGATCTGGCAGGCGAGCAGGGCGTATTCCTCAGGCGTGCCGAGACGGTGCGGGAAAGGGATGTCAGCGGCGAGGGACTCGCGGGCAGCCTCGGGGAGACCGGCGAGCATGGGGGTGTCGAACACACCTGGCGCGATCGTGCAGACCCGGATGCCGTTGCGGGACAGGTCGCGGGCGGCGGGGAGGGTGAGCGCGGCGACGCCGCCCTTGGAGGCGGAGTAGGCGGTCTGGCCGATCTGGCCGTCGAAGGCGGCGACCGAGGCGGTCATGATCACCACGCCGCGCTGATTGTCGCCGTCGGGGTCGTTGCTGGCCATGGCGGCGGCGACCAGGCGCAGGGCGTTGTAGGTGCCGGTCAGGTTGATGCGCAGCACGGTCTCGAACAGCTCCAGGCTGGCGGGGCCGTCACGGCCGAGGACCCGCTGGGCGACGCCGACCCCGGCGCACAACACCGCGATCCGCAGGCCGCCGAACGCCGCCACCGCGCCGTCGACCGCGGCGGCGAGCTGGGCCTCGTCGGTCACGTCGGCACTGAACGCCCTGCCGCTCTCCCCCAGCGACTTGGCGACGCCAGCGGCCGCTTCCTCGTCCCGGTCGACGATCGCTACCCGGGCGCCACGGCGGGCCAGCTCCCGGGCGGTGGCCGCGCCGAGGCCGGAGCCACCGCCGGTCACCAGCGCTCCGGCGCCGCGAAGGTCCCTGCGGGGGTCGGTGGGGCTGAGGTCGTCGTTGCCCGTCGTAGTCACGGCGTCTGCCTCCTTCTGCGAAGGGTCGGTGGGTCCGCTCAGCCGCTGGCCGCGTCGTCGGGGAGGCCGGCCACGATCTCGCGGGCGATCTCCAGGGAGGCGGTCGCGGCTGGGGAGGGGGCGTTGCAGACGTGAGTGGCGCGGTTGGCGTGGGCGATGACGAAGTCGTCGACCAACCGGCCGTCGCGGGACAGCGCCTGGGCGCGGACGCCCGCCGGGGCTGGGAGCAGGTCGGCGGCGCTCACCTCCGGGTACAGGCGCCGCAGGTCGGCGAGGAACGCGCGCATCGACAGCGAGCGGGTGATCTCCTGCAGGCCGGTGCGCCAGTAGCGACGAGCCAGGCGCCACCAGCCGGGGTAGGCGACAGTGGCGGCGAGGTCGCGGGGGCTCACCGACGACCAGGTGTAGCCCTCGCGGCTGGCGGCGGGGACCGCGTTCGGGCCGACGTGGACGTTGCCGTCCAGGGTGCGGGTCAGGTGCACCCCGAGGAACGGGAACGCCGGGTCGGGCACCGGGTAGACCAGGCCGCGAACCAGGTCCCGCGCACTGGGGGACAGCTCGTAGTACTCGCCGCGGAACGGCATGATCCGCGTGCCGGGGTCGGCGCCGGCGGCGCGGGCGAGCCGGTCGGCGTGCAGGCCCGCGCAGGTGACCAGGTAGCCGGCCCGCAGCTCGCCGTCTCCCGCAGTCGTCTGCAGGACGTGCTCGCGGCCGTTCGGCCCGCTGCCGGTGGCGAACCCGCGGACCTCCATGCCCAGGCGCAGGGCGACACCGGCTTCCTGGAGCAGGCGGACCAGCGCGACCGCGACCTGCCGGTAGTCGACCACGCCGGTGGTCGGCACCTCGATCCCGGCGAGGGCGCGCAGGTGCGGTTCGCGCTCGCGGATCTCCGCCGCCTCCAGGCGCCGCAGCGTCAGGCCGTTGGCACGGCCGCGCTCCAGCAGCGCGTCGAGCCGGGGCAGCTCGCCCGGGTCGGACGCCACGATCAGCTTGCCCGGCACCGCGACCGGGACGCTCTGTTCGCGGCAGAAGGCGACCATGCTGGCGCTGCCTGCCGTGCACAGCCGCGCCTTGAGGCTCCCAGGCGTGTAGTAGATGCCGGAGTGGATCACGCCGCTGTTGTGCCCGGTCTGGTGCAGCGCCCAGGCGCGCTCCTTCTCGACCACCAGCACGGACGCGCCCGGGAAACGGCGCCGCAGCTCCCGCGCGGTGGCCAGCCCGATGATGCCGCCACCCACGACCACCAGGTCGTAACGCTCAGTCATGGCGCCTGAAAATGCGGGGGGTGCCCGCCGCCGTCGCTCACGCGCGTAGCTTGCCAGATCAGCGGCGCTGTCCGCTCGCGTGCCCAGCATCAGGCACCGCCCCCTCCCCAGCCGCAACGTCAGCCTCGGCCAGCGGGAGGCGCAGCTCGAAGCGGGCGCCGCGGCCGCTGGTGGCGTCGGCAAGGTCCAGCTCGCCGCCGTTGGCACGGGCGAGCTGCCTGGCGATGTAGAGGCCGAGACCCAGGCCGCTGGTGTGGCGGCCGCCCGGGTGCACCGGGCCGAGCTGGGTGAAGCGTTCGAAGGCGCGCTCCCGGTCGGCCGGCCCGATCCCGGAGCCGCCGTCCTCGACCGCGAGCACCACCTCGTCCCGGTGCCGCCGAGCCTCCACCCGGACCGGTTCGTTCGGCGGGGTGTACTTGACGGCGTTGTCGAGCAGGTTGCCGAGCACCCGCAGGACCGCCTCCTCGTCGGCCCGCACCAGCAGGTAGGCGGTGGAGGCCTCGACCTCCAGCTGCAGGAGCCGGTCCGGGTGGGCGAGCCGGGCCATCTGGGCCGCCCGGCTGGCAAGGCCGGCGGCATCGACCAGCGGCCGCTCGGCGGGATCGGCGGGCCGGCCGGCGTCGTGCTGCAGGCGAGCGGCGAGCAGCATCTGCTCGATCATGTGGCGCAGCTGCTCGCTCTGGCTGACGGCGATGCCGAGGAACTCCTCGCGCTGCGCCGGCTCCAGCCGCCCGCCGTGCTGGCGCAGCGTGTTGAGCAGCGCGCTGATGCTGGCCAGAGGGGTGCGCAGCTCGTGGGAGACGGTGGCGAGCAGGTCGTCCTTGAGCCGCTCGCTCTGTTCCCGGCGGGTCTCGGCCTGCTGGGTCCCCTGGCTGGCCAGGTACACCGCGACCAGCGGCAACACCAGCAGCGGCAGCAGGACGGCACTCCGCTCGGCCAGCAGCACCGCGACCGGCGCCACGCCAAAGAGCATCGCGGCCGGCAACGCCTGCGCCCGCACGCCCTCCAGCAAGGTCCCAGGACGATGGTGCACCGGCGCGTGCTCGTCCAGGGCGAGCGCCACCCGCACGAAGGCCTCGTTAAGGGCGATGAACACCACGGCGGCGGCGGCGAACGCCAGAAACTCCCCGGCGCCGAAAGGCCGGTGCCCGCCAACGAGCGTGTAGACCCCTCCAGCGGCGGCCAGGGCGATGCCGTACTGGCCGGCGTTAAAGGCGAGCTTGGCCAAGGGCCGGCCGTGCAGCCGGTCGGCGACCATCGAGACAGCCACGCCGACCAGCACCGCGCCGGCCAACCCCCAGCCGAGCAGTAGGGCAAAGGCGAACGCATCCGACATGACGAAGCCTTCGACCGGCCCCTGGCTGCCGGGCACCACAATCGGGATCAGCTCGCTCACCAGCAGGCACACAGCGAACAGCCAGAACGCCAGCGGCGCACGCCGGATCGCCGCGATCCCTCCCCCCGCGGCCAGCGCCCCGAACAGGGCCAGACCGGCCATGGATACAACCGCGTAGTACAGGCGCAACGCCGACGGACGGCTGGGACGAGCCATGCACCCACTCGAAGCAGCGGCTTCCAGACGTAGTGGCTGAGGCTCATTTTCACCGCTGCACCGCCGAACCGGAAGCGATTGGCCAACTGTTCCTCCCTATACGACCATTAAGGCATGGTCGGTCGTCTCAGAATCCAGCGCCTCGCCACCGCAGCGGTTGCTGCCTGGCTCGGCCTGAGCCTCGCTCTGGCCGGGTGCGGCTCGGCCAGGAACCAGCACCAGGCCAAACTGGCGGCGCCGGCAACAACGGCTGCGACCGCACCCGGCGCCGGCGCCGGGACCGGGACCGGGGCGCCGGCTGCGGTGGCGCCACCGACGATGCTGGTCTGGGTCTCCAGAGGGCTGCCGGCGCGCTTCGCCGCGCGGGTCGGGGCGCTGCCCGGGGTGCGGCGGGTGGTGGCGGTGGTGAGCGGGACGGTGTGGATGACCCGCTCGGCAAGCGCGAGCGGCCGAACGGTGGACCGCCCCCCGGCGGGGATGGCGATCCCGCTGGAGCTGGCCGGCGCCGACCCGGCGGCCCTGGCGCCCTTCGTGCCCGCAGTGAGCGGGAACCTGCGGGCCTCGCTGGAGGGCGGGCGGGCGGTGCTCGGAGCCACCTCGGCGCGGCTGCGGCGCCTCGGTGCTGGCGGCACGCTGGAGCTCACTCCCGCGCCGGGCACCGGCGGTGCCGAGCGGCGGGTTTCGGTCGCCGGGATGGTTCCCGACGCGGCGACCGGCGCGCACGAGCTGCTGGTCTCCCGGACCACGGCGGCGGCGCTCGGCCAGACGACCGAGCGCTACCTGCTGGTCGCGCCCGCTGCGGGCACGGCCTGGCAGACGGTCGCGGCGCGCATCCGCGCGCTGCTCCCGGCCAGCGCCCTGCCCCTGCTGCGGATCCGCGGGCCGGGGCAGGCCCGCTACCTGCGCCAGGCCGACGCGGTGCTGGCCCCGGTCGAGGAGAAGGCCCTGTTCGGCGAGTTCGCCGCCAACCCCCAGCCGAGGGCCGGCGGCTGGCTGACCATCGACCCGCGCTGGGTCGCAGCCCACATCACCACCGCCAGCGTGCCCCTGCTCGGCCCGGTGACCTGTAACCGGGCGATCCTGCCGCAGCTCCGCGGCGCCCTCGCCGAGGTGCAGCGCCGCGGCCTCGGCGGCCTGGTCCACGTCAACGACTTCGCCGGCTGCTACGCGGCGCGCCTGATCCCCGGCGACCCCGGACCGAGCATCGCCCACCACGCCTGGGGCTCGGCGATCGACATCAACGCCCGCGCCAACCCTCTCGGCCAGCACCCCACCCAGGACCGGCGGCTGGTCGCCATCTTCGAGCGCTGGGGCTTCGCCTGGGGCGGCGACTTCCTGGTTCCCGACGGCATGCACTTCGAGCTGCTGCACCAGACCCCCCAGGCGCCCGCCGGGTAGCTCCGGGAACGTTAGGAAATCCCCGAGGCAAGCCCCGGCGCGCGAGCCGCCTTGCTTGAACTGCCCGTATTGCCCTGACCTGCACGAAGTGAAAAACCCGCAATCGTTTGTCATAGTTGCACGGCAATGCGCGCCTAACGGTGTTAACGCGGGAGGTAGGAAATGCGCATACGGCGGAGTCTGACGGTGGTCGGTCTGCTTGCCTTGATGGCCCCCTGGGTCGGGCCATCGGCAGGAGCGGCAGCGCCGGCCATCTTCCACAAGCCGAGGATCGCGGCGCTGGCCGACGGAGTGACGGCAGCAAGCTGGGCGTCCAGCAACTGGTCGGGGTACGCAAAGACAGGTACCTACCACAGCGCCACAGCCAGGTGGGTCGTGCCGACGGTGACCCGCACCGCCCGGCGGACCTTCTCCTCCACCTGGGTGGGGATCGACGGCTTCAACAACAGCAACCTGATCCAGACCGGCACCGAGCAGGACTTCTTCGGCGGAGCGGCGCACTACAACGCGTGGTGGGAGATCCTGCCCGCCGCCGAAACGGTGATCCCCTCCATCACCGTGCACCCGGGCGACGTGTTCACCGCGTCAGTGACCCAGAACAGCGGCACCAACTGGACCATCACCATCACCGACACCACCACCGGCCAAAGCTTCACCACCACCCAGACCTACACCGGCCCCGGAACCTCCGTTGAGTGGATCCAGGAGGCCCCCACCGTCGGCGGCGCCATCGCCCGACTCGCCCACTACGGCCAAACCACCTTCGACCCAGACAGCGCCAACGGCACCAACCCAGCCCTCACCGCCGCCGACGGCGGCGTAATGATCCAAAACAACGTCCAAGTCTCCACCCCCTCCAACCCCGACGCCGACACCGACGGCTTCAACGCCGCCTACGGCGCCACCGCCCCAGCCCCACCCCCCAGCTGACCCTCCCGCGCCTCAAATCCCACCGCCCGCCACCCGACGATTCCGGTGGCGGGCGGTTCGCAAAGCGCTCGATAACTCCGGGGTATCCCTACCTCACCGTTCCTGAGACATCAGCGGTTATCTGCGCTGACGGACCATCCCGAACGGTCCTGGACAGCCTGGTCACCCTCGGGTCCTGTTCACCGTGACGGGTCTTCCGCACTGGCGTGCTGCCCGGACGCCTCCCAGGTCGATGGGATCCCTCGGGCTTGCGCCGTTGCCGCCAAGCCGGATTGTCCGACCAGTCGGTAGCTCTCTCTTCCCCATCCACTGGTGGGGTCGAGGCACACCTTGACCGTCGCGGCGTGGCCCCAGAGGCCCGTGCCAGCAACCGTAACTGAACTGACATTCGACTACAAGTGCAGATATTGGACCCTACAGTTGCCTACCCCCACCAGAAGGCGGCGGCGATCACACCGTAGAGGCCGATGAGCGCTAGGCCCTCTAACCAAGTGGATTCGCCGTCGAAGACGATTAGGGTGGGGAGCAGGGTGGCCAGGGTTACCGTGGCGACCAGGAGTGGGGGGAGCACCAGGGTCAGGTGGGCGGTGCCGAGCACGAAGCTCGCCAGTACCAGGATGGGGACCAGGGCGAGGGCGATCTGCAGGGGGCTGGTGAGGATCACGCTGACCGCCAGGTCGGCCTTGTTGCGGGCGGCGAACTGGATCCCGACTACGTTCTCGACCGCGTTGCCGGCGATCGCCACGATCACCAGTCCGGTGAACGCCTGGGACAGGTGCAGGGTCGTGGTCGCCGGCGTGAGGGCGTCCACGAACCAGTCCGACACCAGTGCAGCCGCCACGCTGGCCAGCAGCAGGATGCCGACCGCATGCGCCAGCGGCCATTCGCGATGTCCGGCGGCGGCCGCACCGGCCTCGGGCGTCCCCGCCGGACCCTCGCCGGCCTCGGTGGGGGTTCCGACCGGTCCGGCGCGTAGCGACGTCGGGATGGTGGCGATGAACACGCCGAGCAGGACCAGCGCACAGGCGATGCTGAGGCCGCCGGTGTGGGTGCTGGCCGGGGTGTGGAGGGTGGAGGCCAGGGTCGGCATGATCAGCGCGGACACCGCCAGCAGCATCAGGGTGACTGCCAGCCGGGGCGCTTCCCGCTCGAAGTGCTGGGTGCCGTGGCGCAGGCCGCCGACCGTGAAGGCCAGGCCGAGGACCAGCAGGTTGTTGGCGAGGATGGAACCGATCAGGGCCGCCTGGACGACCCCGACCAGGCCCTGGCGCAGGGCGAAGTAGCAGAAGAACAGCTCGGGCAGGTTGCCGAGCGCCGACTGCAGCACGCCGGTAGCGCCTGCGGTGAGCCGGGCGCCGAGCTGGTCGACCGCGTCGCCCACCGTGGCGGCCAACAGTGCCAGCGCGACCGCCGCGACCGCGAAGCGGAGCACCGCCCCGGCCTCGATCCCCTGCAGGATGCCGAGCACCACGGTCGAGAGGAGCGCGGCGAGCAGCACGAACCGTTCGCTGCGGGTGAACGCATCCAGCGACCAGGTCGTGCGGGCAGAGGTCGGGGCGCGCGTCATGGCGTCATGGTAATGGCGGCGCACCCCGGTGCCACGTAGGCCTGGCGGGAATCATCCGTTCCGGCGCAGGCATCCTGGGTCAACCTTATTGGCTGCCGTAGCCGCCGTAGCTGCGGTAGGGGTCCGTGCCGAGCGGGTCGCGGGGAGTGCGGTCGCGGTCGGGGAAGTCGCCGTTCAGGGCGTCGTGACGGGCAGGCGGTGGTGACGGTGCCGGCTCCTCCTCCTCCACGAAGGTGTAGCCGTCGTCGCGGTGCGTGGCGCCGCCGAGGGTGCCCCCGATGGTCGCCGCGGCCCAGCTCAGCAGCAGCGCCACGAAGGCGGACCACAGCGACTGGCGGGCGATGTGGTTGTTGCGGACCAGCGGGCCGACCTGCGACAGGTTGAACAGCCGCAACAGCGGCGCCCCCACCGCCAGCATCAGGACGACCAGCAGCCCCCACACGGTCATGCCGTTGACAAAGCCGGCCCCAGGCCCCCGCGCACTGGCGAAGCCCCCCGCGAGCAGCCCGGCGAGCAGCATCGCGACAATGGCGCTGGCAGCGATCCACAGGCCCAGGTTGTTGGCGACCAGCGCCATCTTGGTGTCGTAGGCGAGGGCGAGCCACAGCGAGGTGAGCAGGGTCATGACGCCAGCGGCGATCACCGCGCCGGCGATGACCGCTCCCCAGCGAACCGGGTTCGAGGCCTGCCAGGGCGATGTCACCAGGATGTCGTTGTCTCGTCGCAAGACACTCCTTCCTTCCGCCCCCGGTCACGGCTATGTATCCCGGCCACGCGGCAGAACCCGGCATGGCCGTAGGAGTCAGCATAAAGAGCCACAGCTCTGGAAGGCCACTTCTCCTGGCCGGATGGGTATGCCGTTCTCTGCGTTTCTGGGTTCCGCAGATCTACCTGGAATTTAGGGCTGAAGCCGCTGAGGCCCAGCGGACCGGTGGCGACCAGGCCGACTTGTAGGCTGCGATCAGCAAGCAACCACTCAGCGCAAGGAGATGACCGCCGTGAGTACTCGCTCCAAGAACTCCGACACCAAGCCGCAGGACCCGATGATGTACGTGCTCGCCTTCCTGGCGATGCTGGTGCTGCTGGTGATCGCGATCAAGCTGTAGCGATCAAGCTGTTGCTGGGCGGAAGCGGAAGGGGCGATGAGCGATGGGGGTGGCTGAGAACGGCGGCAGGCCGCACGACCGAAGCCGTGCGGCCTGCCGCACTGGTACTGGTTGCTGCTACCGGCTGAGGCCGCTGCCCTTCGACTTGGTGACCTGGTTGTTGTCGCAGGCACCAGTGGCGTTGCTGCCACCGAGGACGTTGGCGGCGATGCCGCAGATGCTCACCGGGATGTTCGGCGACACCGGGCCGATGCCCGCGAGGATGTCGTTGCCGCTCAGGATCCCGTCCACCGACTTCATGGTGGAGCCGCCGTCACCGCCGCGACCCATGCCGTCGCGGTCGCCGGAGCTGATGCCGTGACCCTTCGACTTGGTCGTCTGGGTGTTGCGGCAGGAGCCGTGGGCACCGCTGCTCACGAGGACGTTGGCGCCGATCCCGCAGGCGTTCACGGGAACGTTCGGCGACACCGGGCCAACACCGGCCTTGACGTCGTTGCCGGAGCCGATGCCGTCGGACTTGACGACGCGGGTGACCCTGTCACCGGCGCTGTTGGCCTTGGCACCAGCCAGCGGGACGGCGCTCATGAGGCTGTCGACCTTGAGGTTGTCAGCCGCGTTGCCGAGCAGCGGCAGGTCGGTGGCGTGGGCGGCGACGCTCCCGGCGGCCAGCAGGCCACCGAGGATCGCACCCAGCACCACGGTGCGCTTGGACCTGATCTTCACCTAGTGCTTCTCCTTAGAACGAGTTCCAGAACTCAGGTTGCAACCTGTCTGCCCGGGCGGCGGGCAAGCCGGGAAAGAGCCGTAGCTCATCCGATGCCATGGCAGGAGAGAGAGCGCCGGCGGCACGGCGCGCGCTCGTGCTGGTCCACTCTCTGGCCCCCCCAGATGAACCGCGTTCATTTCCTTGTCCGCGGAGTGCCGCATGCGGCACTCCGCGGCGCAGAGTATTGGAGCCTGAGGACCACTTCGTCAAGCTCGCAGCCATTCAAGGAATTAGCGCCGTCAATTCCTTCCAGGCAGAGCAAGAACCACGCGAAGATTACACCAACCCGGCGCGCCGCCTCAGACTAGGCAGAACTCGTTGCCTTCGGGATCCTCCATGACGACAAAGTAGTCGTCGTGGTGCTCGGAGCGGCTCAGCATGGTCGCGCCCATCGCCTCCAGCGGCGCCACCGCCGCCTCGATCCGCAGCTGGCGCTCGTCGAACGACAGGCCCGCGTCACCGCCGACGTTGACGTCGATATGCAGGCGGTTCTTGGCGATCTTCGGCTCGGGCACCCGCTGGAAGAAGATCGACGGGCCGGCGCCCGCAGGGTCCACGATCGCGTAGCCGGCGTCACGTTCACTCTCCGGCATGCCATGCGCATCGTCATAGGCATCCCAGCTCACATAGCCGTCCGGCGGAGGCTTCTCGACGTAGTCCAGAGCCGCCTCCCAGAACGCCCCAAGCTCCCTGGGTTCCGCGCAGTCGAAGACCAGCCCGACGGGGACCCCCATGCGCATCACCTCCCGCCCTACCGACTCTGCCCACGAGTCTCATGCTGCCGGAATGAACTGCCGGCATGATAGGGCGTTTCAGTGGGCGGCGCGGAGGGTGGCGGAGGCGCGGGCGAGGGCGTGCTGGACCAACTCGATCAGGGTGGCCTTGGCCGACTCCCGCGTCCGCGCATCACACAGCAAGATCGGCGTGTCCTCGTTGATCGCCAGCGCATCCCGCACATCCTCCA
>WNFX01000508.1_pt1 | contig 41148 bp, 38 predicted proteins | sample 5400111 | NCBI WGS metagenome assembly WNFX01 (sample SAMN13153363, study PRJNA577476) | soil metagenome | isolation source: 40 cm soil or saprolite under grassland replicate 1 | place: USA:California | collected 2016-06-15
CAACGCGCATCAACGATCTTTTTGTCCTGGATCGCGCCACGCCTGGCGCGACGCCCACGCAATTGACCCACGTCAATGATCAGCTCCTCTCAAAGCTAAATCTAACCGAGCCAGAAGAGATTTGGTACGACAGCTTTGACGGCAAGCACATCCAAGCCTGGTTGCAGAAACCTCCGAACTTCGATCCCCACAAGAAATATCCGTTGATCCTGAACATTCACGGTGGGCCGCACGTTGCGTACGGCCACATTTTCGATCAGGAATTTCAGTGGATGGCGGCCAAGGGTTATGTGGTGCTTTATCCGAATCCACGCGGGAGCACGAGCTACGGCCAGGAATTTGGCAATATCATTCAGTATCATTACCCGGGGGACGATTACAAAGATCTTATGGCAGGAGTGGATGAGGCGATCAAAGGCGGTTACATCGATGATAAGAAACTCGGCGTGACCGGGGGGAGCGGCGGCGGGTTGCTGACCAACTGGGTTGTGGGCCAAACAAACCGCTTTGCCGCAGCGGTTGCGCAACGTGACATCGCCAGTTGGGAGGATTGGTGGTATTCGGCGGACTTCACACTCTTCCATCCCACGTGGTTCAAGGTGCCGCCATTCGAAGACCCGCAGGAGTATCGAGCGCGTTCGCCGATCAATTACATCAAGAATGTGACGACGCCGACGATGTTCATCCTTGGCGAAGCGGATTACCGGACACCGCCGGGCGCTGGTGGAGAGGAAATGTTTCGCGCGCTAAAATTTCGCAAGATTCCGACCGTTATGGTGCGTTTCCCTAATGAATCGCACGAGCTCTCGCGTTCCGGTCAGCCATGGCACCGTGTCGAACGTCTGCAGCATATCGTTGGCTGGTTCGATCACTGGCTAATGGGCGTGCCAAAGCTAGAATACGAGGTCGCACCGCAAGAAGAAGCGCCAGCTAAGAAAGGCAGCATGCCCGTCAAATGACGAATTATTGGCAGTGAATTACCTTGGGTGAATTGGTTAACTCCTGCTTTGTGCCAGCAATGCGAAAATGGATCACGTGTGAGCGGTGGTCTTTGAGCTGGGGCAGTGTCAGCATGCGAAAGCCATGCCGGCCGTTTCCATAACCGGCATCCACGAGGTCATCTCGGAACCCACATGATGCGGCAACGCAGCCGCCCCAATGCGCCCTGAAAAAATCAGTAACCCAAAGCAAACAAACTGGAACGTAATGAATACAGCCACTGCCCGCGACACCAGACCGTCGCGCCAATAGCGGTGCTCCTTATTCCAGCGGGAAAAAATGTGGAACGCGGAAAGCAACGTCGCCTGATAAAATCCGTATGCAATGTAGTGAAGCTCAGGCCCGTGCCAGAGACCCATTAGTCCGAACGCTAGAAAATAGCCTGCGATTGGGGCGACTTCCTTATGCGCGAACCATTTGCCGCGCATGGCCGCGTACAGAAACCGCATGTAAACATGGTCGCGAAACCAAAATGAAAGGGTCATGTGCCAGCGGTTCCAGAAATCGCGAATATTGCGGGCGAGGAAAGGTCGATCAAAGTTTTCCGGAGTATGGACACCGAAAAGATAGCTGAGAGCGATGGCAAAAGCGCTGTAGCCGGCAAAATCAAAAAACAAATAGAAGCTGTACGCATACATGTAGCTGACCAACGCAATGAACTTGCCGCTACTGGCTGCCCGTTCGAGCCAGTATTGTTTAATGAGTGCGGCGAGGATGAATTTGTAAAAGAACCCGCGAAAAATGCGATGCACCGCGCCGTCGAGGTCGAGGAGAAATTCAGCGCGGGTTCGTTTCTTTCTCCATTCACCTGCAAAGCGTTGGTAACGGTCAATTGGGCCGGCTGAAATGGTTGGGAAGAAAAAGAGAAACATCAAGAAATCGAGGGACCCGGGCAGAGTGATGACTTTATCGCGCAGGCAAATTACGACATCCAATGCCCGAAACGTGATGTATGAAATTCCGAGAAAACCGAACTCGCTTCTCGGCGACATGACTGGAAAAAATTTGGACGCCGCAAGCGGAAGCACGCTTGCCGCAATCGCAAAATAAAATGGCCAGCCGGCCCGTGCCCCGCTCCTTGCGAATACCCACACCGTTGCCCATTGCCAGACAGCGAAACCAATCACGATCCAGATTTCGCGGACTGGGAAATGTGGCCGGATGTTTAACAACCCGTGATACTGCACGACGAGCATTCCAGCAGTCACGAGGGTCGCCCAGCGCCAGCCTGCTTTGCCAAATAGCCCCAGAATGAGCGTGGGAACTGCCGCGTAAAGCAGCAGTCCAAAATATGTAAAATCGGCGTACGGAATCACGGCGACTGGGCCAGCCGGGCTCGGTCGACTTTGCCGTTCGCCGTCAGCGGAAAAGCATCGAGAAAAATGAATTTGCGGGGCAACATGTACGCCGGCAGCCGCTCGCCCAACTGGCGTCGCAGTGCCTGCGTTAATTCGAAATGCGACGACTCACTTCGGCCGCTGAGCACCACGAAAGCCGCGAGCGATTGAGTCGCGCCGTTTTTGGTCACCGGGATAACTACCGCGTCTCGTACAGACGGCAGGGCTAGAAGGTTTGCTTCAACATCGCCAAGTTCGATGCGGTAGCCGCTGATCTTGACTTGTGAATCCATGCGACCCTCGAAGAAAAGCAGGTTATCACGAAACCGGCCCTGATCTCCGGTTCGATAAGCACGCCGGCCAGAATGCTCGAAGAAGGCGGTTGCCGTGGGCTCGGGACGTCCAAGGTAACCAGGGCTAACATTTGGCCCCGCAATCACAATTTCGCCTCGCTCGTCGGCGGGCAAAGTTTCCCCTGCTTCGTTCACAACGAAAACATCGGTCCCGGGCATCGCGTGTCCCACAGGCAACACCGAATATTTTTCCAAAATTGAATGGTCTATCCGCACAGAGGTGGTGGCCACCGTCGCTTCGGTCGGGCCATAGGTGTTCCAGACCTGCGCTTTTGGAAAGCGTTCCAGCAGGCGAGCCGCAGTTTGCGCGGCGAGTGTTTCGCCACAAAAAAGAAAACGCCGAATGTGTGGAAGCATTGCTTCTGCAAATTTCGCTTCAGCCAGGCACATTTGTGCAAACGATGGCGTAGAGACCCATGTGGTAGCACCGGAATCTCCGAGCGCGCGATACAGCATTTTCGGATTCGCGACCAGATCGCGGCCTATGCTGAAAAGAGAGCCTCCCGTAGCCAGGCTGCAATACAAGTCCATCACCGAGAGATCGAATGAGAAGGGCGCCGTGTTCAGGAACGTCTCGCCGAGAGGGGTGAACTTCTGTTCCTCAAGCATCCATGCGACGAAGTGCTCCAGGCACCCGAGCGTAATGATAACGCCTTTCGGCTCGCCAGTGCTGCCGCTGGTAAACAGAATGTAAAATGGGTCGTCGCGCTTCGCGCGCGTGGTAGGAGCAGGCGCGGCAGAGCTGGAAAGTTTCGCGACGTCTGCTGGCGTGAGAAGTAACGCAGGGCGCGAAATTGCCAGAATTTTGTCGATCCGTTGTTGTGGGAGTACTGTGTCCAGCGGAACATAGGGCCTGCGGGATTTTACCGCTCCGAGAAACGCGATGAGCATCTCGGGCTCCCGGTGTCCAAGCACCGCGATTGGAGCGCAATCATCACCGAAGCGTGTTGTCAGGTGGGCAGCGAGGGCGTCTGAACGTCGGCGGAGTTCGCCATAGGTCAGCCTCTGGTCTCCGCTGATGTGGGCGATCGCATTTGGAGCCGCCAGAGCCCAGTGATCGATTTGTTCGATGAGATTCACTCAAAAACCCTGATAAACGAATGGCGGCGTAGAAAAGTCGCCACGACCGTACATCACGATTAAGCCCGCAATAACAGCGAGGTAATACAGAATCAGCAGCGCTCGCCAGAGCGCCGGATGTGCCCTGATCCAACTCACACGTTCACCCGCACCCGGCTCTCAAGGTCAGCGATAATCTTATACGGTGTCCCCCAATTTTCGCGTTCGAATTCCGCCGGGGAAATCTTGAGACCGAATTCCTCCTCGATTCTTATCATTAACTCCACCGTCTTAATCGAATCCAAAAGCTGGCACTCATAAAGAGGTAACTCGAGATTGGTGTGGACCTCGTCGGTTTCGGTGACTGAGGCTAGAAGCTGCAACACTTGCTGTCGGAAGGACGCACTCATTGCTGATAACACCTGTCAGCTGTAAGCCGTGGAAGGCTTGAATACAACATTGGCACCTGATCAACCCCTTGGGACGCGCCCATGAAAGAAATCATCTAGAACACGATCGTAAAACATCCAGCCTTTAGCCGTGAGGTGAGGCGAGGCGACGGGCTTTATCTGTTGGGCGCGATGGTCGAGAAAAGTCAGATCCTCGTCATGCTGTTCAAACTCCACTACCGCGAAATTGTATCGCTCGGCGAGAGCACGCATCTTGTCGTAATAACATTTGCGGACCGACCGCGAAATGCCGACCTCATCATAAAACTGGCCATCCATCGGCATACTGAGCAATAGCGGCCGGGCATGAATTTTCGTTAATACGCGCAACAGCAGCTCCAAATCCCTCCATTGTTTTGACCGATTAAGGTTCTGAAGAAACCACGCGTCGCTACGGCGGGCGGCCTTCTGGTTGTCCGTACCGAGGCCCATGACTTTTTGTTTCTCGCTGGCGCTCGCCGTTTCGCTGGCTTTTGCTATGAGACTCGGCCAATCGAGTATTTGAGGATGCAGCGACGCACCGGATTTCGGCCCATACAGAATGTAACTCACTGCCGCAAAGTGATCCTGCAAATCCAATATCATATTTTGCAGTTTCCCAAGAGGCCAGAGTGCGGAGAAAACGAGCCGGTCAAGCGGCCCTCCAGAAGCTAGCCGGCTCAGCGCAAATGCGAGCAGTGGGTTTTTTTCCATGGTCCGCGGAAACTGCAGCATTCTGGAAGCGATGTCGCGTTTCAGATCGAAATCGATAGCGCTGCCGAAGACCATGTCGCTTGCGGCGCATACAGAGAAATTGGCTTCGTACGAGTATTGTGTGATGTCCGCCACAAACCAGACGGCCGAAAGCGAAACCGCGATCTTTTTTTCACGCAAATCACCTCCAAGGGCTGCCAGTTCTTGCAACATGATCAGGGGGGTCGTGCCCACCTTTCCTACAGGTGAGGCTTGGAAACCTGTCGGCGCACTGCGAAAAAAAACGCCTGCTCGTTCCCGAACAGGAGTAATCAGCTCCGAACTGCCGTAAAGCGGAAGCACGTCTCGTGCTTGAGCGGCAGCATGCTGAAAGGCGAGTCCCTGGTTTTTGAGCTGGAATTCCCGGGGAGCGACTGTGTGGAGAGTCTTGTGCTCAAGATGAATCGCAATCATCCGACCGGCGAACAAAATGGTGGCAGCGATGCCAACGGCGATTACGCCTGAAAACAAGTGCGGTGTGCAGGTTCGGACCGAGCCCATTGTGTCTGCAGATTATCCCCCTGCAAGTAAGGCCCCGCATGTGAGTCAAAGTATGAAGATCATGTAGGATATCGCCCTACATCGGCGCAGAGTATCGCACAGTCGTGCATCAAGCCACCGCTCTGATCAACTTCGGGGGACGCGCCCATGAAAGAAATCATCAAGGGCGCGATCGTAATAGATCCAGCCTTTAACGGTGAGATGACTCTTGTGAAGGTAAAGAAAAGCCGGATCTTCGTCATGCCCCGTGAATTCGACTAAAGGAAAATGGTATCGTTGTGCAAGCGAGCGAAGCCTCTCGTAATAGCTTTCGCGAGCACAACGCGACACTCCGGTCTGGTCATAGAACTGCCCATCGAACGGCATACTCAGCAGGAGCGGTCGTGCGTGAACGCGCGCCAGCGTGCGCAATAGCAATTCGAGATCTGTCCATCCCAGTCCCGCATTCATGTCAGTCCGGAACGCCACGTCCCGGCTACCTGGGGCTATTTGCCCGCCTAAGCTCGAGGGTTTCGTGTTTTTGTCCTCATCAGTGGTTTTGAGTGCGCTTTCTTTTGCAATTAGCTTTGGCCAGTCGATCTGTTCAAGATGCTGTGGCGGGGCAGGCTTGATCTTATGCAGAATGTGTGCAAGCGCCGCGAAATGATCCTGCATCTCCAGCACAGCGTTCTGCGCTTTTCCGACTGGCCAGAGCGCGCAGAAAACGACGCGATCAAGCCATCGGCCGGATGCAAGCCGCCTCACCGCGAACTCCAGCAAAGGACTTTTCTCCAAAGTACTCGGACATTCCAGCATGCGTGAAGCGATCTGCCGCTTCAGCTCGAAATCGACGGCAGTGCCAAACACCATTTCACTTGCCGCCATTAGAGAAAAATTTCCCTCGTAGGCCTTCCGCCCGGCAGGGTGAGCCGTCAAATTGGGCGAAAGCGAGATAGCAAGCTTTTTACCGCGCAAGGCCGACCCAAGAGCACCGATTTTTTGCAAAATGATAAACGGCGGCATGCCTCCGGCGCCGACGGGCGAAACTTGGAAACCTGTTGGGGCAGTGCGAAAAAAGACGTTTGCCCTCTCCGGCACCCGAAGGGCCGTTAGTTCTGAGCTGCCATAAAGCGGCAACACGTTCGGTGCATATGCGGCAGCACGTTGAAACGCCAGGCCCTGGTTTTTAAGCGGAAACAATTCGGGAGCGCTCGAGAGAATGGTGGCGTGTTCACGATGAACGGCTACCATTCTTGCGCCAAACACAACCGCTGCCACCAAGCCGGAAGCGATCACTCCTGCAACCAAATGTGGCATGCCTTGTCTGGCGTGAGCACGTACCATGATGCCGCGAAGCTATTCCCGCCATCTGGCGCTGCAATCGAATTTCAGTAGAACGCATCTCTACCATCGCGAGAACGTTTGGGATACAATCACGGAGCCTAACGACGACGGGGCACATTGCCGATCTGGTTTTATTTGGATTTGCCGGGTCGAGGATCGATACTCAAATGTCATTTAAATATTGGGCACTTTTCGCATTGTTAACACAATGTCGTCGTCTTCACTCTGGCAGCGTTTTCAGCAGCATTTTTTGTACTACCGCGATCTTGGTTTCTCTCTCGACATCAGCTGGATGAATTCCCGAATGATTTCTTCGTTTTGCTTGCTAGGCGGGCAAACTGATAGCAACGAGGCTGAAGAGCTGCAAAAAGATGAGGTCGGGGACTTGATAGGGAGTTGACGAAGAGGACTCTATTTTCATGCGAGGTTCGTGGCCAGAACGAGAGCTGGCATTTTTGCAACACGTGCGCGACGTAGCGAACTGGTTCGATCTGATGCAGCACGTCTCGAACCTGTAGCGAGATATGGCTGGAGACCGGCTAAGCATAGATAAACCTGAGTTGCGCAATGTCACGAAGGTAGTGGCGACGGCATTACCGCCCCTATTTCTCGCCGTACCTTCGGTTTGGCTCATGTTGTCCGTGCCACCACTCTGGCGCGGTGTGGATGCATATAACCAAACGGTCCGGCCGCCGGGAATGGTAACCATTTTGCTGCACGCTCCCCTGTACTGCACTCTGAGCCGCGTTCCGCTTTGGCTTGGTTATCTGATTAGCGGATCGGGACCAGCTGAGTCGCTTGGCTATTTCATCAAGCACTCACAGCTTACCGACGCTGGCGTGTATTCACTAATCATTTTACAGCATGTTGCTTTATGGTGCGGCGCTGTTTATTTGATTTACGCGATCGCGAGAACGTTGCTACTGCGCCTGTTGCTGGCATTTTTTTTCGCTAGCCAGCCCCTGTTCTACGGCTTTGCGCATTGTGTAGGCTCGGAAGCGCTGAGCATGATCGTCATTTTGCTTCTGGCCGCAAGCGGCGTCCGCCTCGTGCTTCGTTACCCCGATATTAGAGCCCACGACTGGATCATCTTCACCGTGTTGCTCGCTGCCGCGTCCCTGACGCGTCACATTAACTGCGTCCTAGCTGCGGTTTTGCCAATTACGATGATTGTCATCATGATCGAGCGTGGCTTGCGTCGCCTCGTCCCAGACCAGAAAGCAATTGCCAATGCCAACTTCCAGTTCTCAAAAGCATGGAAGATCTGGTTGATATCTATCGCAACCGGCCTGATCGGATTGTTCTGCGCGACGAGCATTACTCATCTCCTTTCCTGGCGTTCACAGACCCCATGGCGGTCAACCTTTGGCTATACATTTCTCTGGCGCTTCAATTTCCTGAAATCAATGCAGCCACCACCGCGGCAGGCGCTCCTTAATTTCGTAGCGTCAAAATGCAGACTACCAGAATCTCACCAACTGCTTGAGATGCTTGGCAATTGGATCGATCGAAACAAGTATTGGGAGGCGGGGGCTTTTATTCAAGAAGCTCATTCCGATTTGCCGGACTCTGAAATGAAATTTCACGGTGAGAAATTTGATCGGGTTCTAAACGAGATTGCATCCGGGTTTCTTTATCCGCCGGTCGCACCCCTTAGATCGGCGGCGTTGAGCGATTTCACAAAGGCAACGGGATTCACCGAGAGCGATATCGTACAATTCCTCTTTGTGAATACAGATTATTTTTTCTCCCATCGCGACAAAATGCCGCAATGCTCGGGACTCAAAACTTTTCGCGAGCCGCGAGAGCGATTAACCGAGGCGCGCCAGCTGTCTTACTTTCACTGGTGGAATCTGCTTTCCTTTCGTGCCTGGGGCATCTTCACGCTTATCGTTTTGCTGTCAGCACTCGTCGTGGACTACAAACGCGGCGGACAAAACACGCCAGTAATTCTTCTTGCCGTCTGCCTGTGCATTGTTGGGATGGTTATGGGACTATTAAATTGTTTCTTCGCACAGCTTCAGCCGCGCTACATTCTGCCCATGATGGAGCTTTTATTGCTGTCATTAGTGATTCTCCTCGGTGTGCTTTTCAGTGGATACGAATCGCCCAACCACCAGCAACGTTAAAGATACCCCTCCGCCATTTTAGTTGCTTTGTTATCGACCTTTCCCTGCGTGCACACGCGTGCGCAAGAGAGACGGCTAAACTTCTCACGGTCTTTTCTACGGTCTGGAAATTTTTGGCGGCATCGCCCAGCTGGTTTTATTTGGATTTGCAGACTCGAGGATCGATACTCAAATGTCGTTTAATATTGGGTACTTTCGTAATCTAAGATCTATGTCGTCCTCTTCACTCTGGCAGCGTTTTCAGCAGTATTTTTTGTATTACCGCGACCTCGGTTTCTCTCTCGACATCAGTCGGATGAAATTCCCGGATGATTTCTTCGAAAAAATGCAGCCGAAGATCGACAAGGCGTTTGCGACCATGCGAGCGCTGGAGGCCGGGGCGATCGCTAATCCCACGGAGAATCGAATGGTTGGACATTATTGGCTGCGGAATCCCGCCCTGGCGCCCACTCCGGAAATTCGCACCGAGATCGAAGAGACGATCAAGCAGATCAAGACATTCGCGCCGGATATTCACGGCGGAAAAATCACGGCGGAAAATGGAAAACCCTTTAGACACGTGTTGCTCATTGGCATCGGCGGTTCGGCACTCGGGCCGCAATTCGTCTCAGACGCGCTCGGATCACTGAATGATCCGATGGACATCTTTTTTTTCGATAACACAGACCCGGACGGGTTCGACCGCGTCTTCGAGAAGATGAGTGATGCACTCGCGCAGACACTTGTCGTGGTGGTTTCAAAATCTGGCGGGACAAAGGAAACACGAAACGGAATGCTCGAGGCCGAAGTAAAATTCAAAGAAAACGGGCTGCAATTTAACAAGCACGCGGTGGCTGTAACCGGCGTGGGGAGCGATCTCGACAAGTACGCTGAAAAGAACGGTTGGCTCGCCCGGTTCCCGATGCATGATTGGGTTGGCGGGCGCACTTCAGTGATGAGCGCTGTCGGGCTTTTGCCGATGGCCGTTCAGGGTTTTGACATTGATGATTTTCTGGCCGGCGCTTCGGCAATGGATGAGCGCACTCGCACACAGGATGTGACCCAAAATGCCGCGATGCTTCTGGCGCTCATGTGGTATTACGCCGGCAATGGCAAAGGCGACAAAGATATGGTGATCCTTCCCTATAAGGATCGCCTGGCATTGTTCGCGAAATATCTGCAACAACTGGTGATGGAATCGCTCGGAAAAGAAAAGGATCTCGACGGCAAGATCGTGCATCAGGGCATTGCCGTTTACGGCAACAAAGGGTCGACGGACCAGCATGCTTACGTGCAACAGTTGCGTGACGGTGTTTTGAATTTTTTCGTGACCTTCATTGAAGTGGACAAGGATCGGCGCAGCCCAGCGATCGAAATCGAAGATGGGATCACAAGTGGCGACTATCTCCACGGATTTCTGCGAGGGACCCGAAGCGCGCTCTACCACAGCGGGCGGGAATCAATCACCATGAGCATTCCCGAGGCGAACGCATTTAGTATCGGCGCTTTGATCGCACTTTATGAGCGTGCGGTGGGCTTTTACGGCTCGCTGGTTAACATCAATGCCTACGATCAACCCGGCGTTGAAGCCGGAAAAAAAGCTGCGACAAGATTGCTTGAACTTCAAAAACAAATACGCGCGAAATTGACTGATGGCTCTGGGAAAACCGCAGAGGAAGTTGCGCGTTCCATCGACGCCGACCCGGAAGACGTGTTTCATGTGCTGCGACATTTGGCGAGCAACGATCCGCATATCCGAGTTTCGCAGGGCGACGAACCGGCCGACGATCAATTTTCGTACGCCGACTAGAATGCTGCAGACTAAGCCAGAATATGGCGGAGCCGTCTTTCGAAGATCGAACTGATGTCCCAAACGTTGCCTGGAGCGATGTCGTTCGTTTCATTCGGCAACTCAGTCACGATCTGCGCAATCATCTGAATGCGATCGAGCTGCAGTCCGCTTACATCAGCGAGCTGGAGCTAGATGACGAGATCAAGGGCGAAATCAAGCGCTTGCGTGAAATGATCTCGGGACTGACCTCGACTTTGCAATCGCTTTCCAAGGCAGTCAGCGTGGTCAAACCGAACCTGATTTCGTATCCGGCTGCAGATTTCGTGGAAGATTTGCGTAAGAAAATCACCCGCGATTTCGCCGGCGAAAATGCGGAAATCACTTGGAACGTTCAGCTCGGCGACGCGACGCTAAATGTTGATCCTCAGCTTTTGCAGGAAACGTTTACCGAGCTTTTTGCCAACGCTTTTCGGCACAATCGTGACAAGGGCCCACTCGTTGCGACTGCCAAAATAGATAACAACCAATTCCTCTTTACGCTCGAGGAGCTGAAAGCCCGATTTGACTTGCCTACCGACAATTGGGGCCGCGAGCCGCTTCGGAAAATCAGCCAGGGCCATTACGGTCTTGGTCTGAATCGAGTCCGCGCTATCGTAGAGGCCCACGGCGGCGAACTGTATGCCCAACATAATCCGAACCTTCCAGCACTCACTACGACAATCGTCCTTCCCGCCTCTGGCTCCCCTTCCAAAGGAATCTGAGCTGCGTCATTTTCCAGCTTTTAAACGAACTGGAGTTCGCTGCTCGTGCGTAGTAGGAACGTAATTTGCAGACATGAAAACTGGGAATCATCGCGTCCTGATCATCGACGACGAGCGCCCGGTGCTCATGACGCTCGAGGCGTTGCTAAAGCGGCATGGTTATCACGTGGACACAGCGCCAACGGCCTCCCAGGGACTCAAGTTAATCAGGTCCAAACCTCCCACGCTCATTTTGCTCGATCTCCAATTGCCCGACGCGGATGGATTAGAGACGCTCGATCGAATCAAAACGGAAGTTCCCGAGATACAGGTCATTATTTTGACGGCGCACGACTCGTTGCACAATGCCATCGAGTCAATTAAACGAGGCGCTTATCATTTTATCAGCAAGCCGTACGCGGCTGAGGAGCTGCTTAGCCTGGTGGAGAAAGCATTGGAAAAACAGTTCCTCTTGCGAGAAGCCGAAGAACTTCGAGAAAAGACTGAGCAACTTGAGCGGCGTCTGGAAATGGCGCATGCGCGGCCCACTCTCATTTTCAAGAGCAAACCGATGCAGGAAATCGACGAATTGATCAATGCAATGGCGCCATCAGACGCCAACGCTCTCATCGTCGGTGAGAGCGGCGTGGGCAAGGAGGTAATCGCCAATGCTATTCACGCACGGAGCCGGCGCGCAGAAAAACCAATGGTCAAGCTGAATTGTGCAGCGTTTCCCCAAACGATGATTGAGGGAGAGCTTTTCGGCTATGTGAAAGGTGCGTTCACCGGCGCGATGCAGGATTTCCCGGGAATGATCGCGGCGGCCGATAGCGGCACGCTTTTTCTCGACGAAATATCGGATATGCCGGCGGAACTGCAGACGCGCTTTTTGCGCGTGCTGCAAGAGCGCGAGTATCGGCCCCTTGGAAGCACACAAACGATGAAAGCGGATTTCCGGGCGGTTGCTTCGACCAATCGGCCAATCGCTCAAGCACTCTCGGAGAGCCGGCTGCGTTCCGATTTGTACTACCGGCTAAACACGTTTCAAATTGAAGTGCCGCCGCTTCGAAAACGGAAACAGGACATCCCACCGCTGATCGCCGCGTTCGTGAGACAGTTTGCTCAGCAGCTCGGCAAACCCGAACCAGACATTTCGCCAGAAGCGTTTCAAAAATTGCTGGATTACTCGTGGCCGGGAAACGTTCGCGAACTGCAAAACGCGATCGAATACGCGGTTGTACTGGCGCGACAAGGCATGATCGGCGTGAAAGAGCTGCCAACGGAAATACAGTTGCCTCCCGCTCTGCAACAAGCAGAGATCGCTGGGCTACCGCGGGCCGGCGTGCAGACACTCGACGACGTCGAACGAACCGCGATCATTCAGGCTCTTGCAGAATGCCACGGCAACAAAAAAAAGGCGGCGGAACTCCTCGGCATCCAGCGCCCCACGCTCTATAACAAGATGAAGCGCTACGCGATCGAGTTGTAGTATTCTGTATGTCGGCCCTCACTCAGTAGCCTTCGGCGAAGGCGAATCGTTCGTTACGATCACTTCCAACTTTATCTCCTGGAACGCGAGCTGATCGTGAATCAGTCCAAGAAACTCGAGCGCGCGCGCATCGGGCATTTGTGCGCAACGCAGCTCGATCCGCGCAGGCTTGCCAACCAATTCCGGATGCACCTCTGCCAATTCGCCGTCGAGCAGGAATGAAACGTAAGCGTTAAAGCGCTCCTGCAACGCGAGCAATTCTTCGTCAGAGCTATCCCACTCGTTAGCCTCATTCATCACGAGAACGACCTCACCCGTCTTCGGTTCCTCCGCGATCACATCGATTACGCCTGTGCGATTTTTTGGTTCTGGATTCGGATTCTCCATCGAGGTGAGTGAATATTGGACATTGGGTGCCTGCTCGCCAAAACTTTCGGTGTTCGACGCCTGCCACACGTAGCGTTGCGAAAACGGATTCGATGTTCAAGCGAAACCAATGATAAACGAAATAACCGCCGAAGAGGTTCGCGCGCTCCTCAAACTTGAACCCCACGCGACGTGCGGATTCGTGCGCGTGACTTTCATAAGCGAAAACTGGATCGCTGCTGGTGGGTTGCCGCCACCCTTCGCTGAAGGGCGGCCGACCGGGTCTGCGCTCTATTTCATGGTAACACCCGATGCACCAGTGCGCCTGCACCGTATCCGCAACGACCAGCTTTATCATTATTACCTTGGCGATGCGATTGAGGTATTGATGTTGCGCGCCGATGGCACGAGCGAGCGTGCTATTGTCGGTCCCGATCTGCGCAGTGGTGAACGCGTGCAGCTTCTTATTGCAGGCAATACTTTTCATACGGCGCGCATAATCGGAGGGCGCCGCTGGTTTCTGGGCGCAAGCACCGAATGGCTGGGCGTGGAGCCAGCCGACGTGGAAATTGGTGATGTCGATGCATTGGCCGAAAAATATCCGGGCACGGCCGGCGATGTGCGCGCATTTCAACAAGGTAGCGGCGATTGACCTCAATCGCCTTCGGGCGAACTTTGATATTGCTGTGCCAAAAGTAACTCGTCGTGCAACTCGATTGACGATTCTCGGACGAAGCGAAGCAAAAATTCCAGCTTCCCCTGCCGGGGCCCGCCTCGAGACTTTCCCGAATCCCGCGCCCCGCCGCAATTACCGGATTCATTTTGAGACGGACGATTTTACTTCGGTTTGCCCGATCACCGGCCAGCCCGACTTCGCCGGGATCGACATCGATTACGTTCCGGATCGCCTTTGCGTCGAAAGCAAATCCCTCAAGTTTTATCTTGCCTCGTATCGGAATGAGCGCGCGTTTAACGAAGCGGTCACGAACCGCATTCTGGACGATTTTGTAAAAGCATGTGCTCCGCGCGAAGTGATCGTGACCGCGCAATTTTCGGCCCGCGGTGGAATTGCGCTGACCGTCCGCGCGGAATATCCGGACAAAGGGAGAATTGCCGGCGACGGCCGATGAAATGGTAGGACGCGATCGGTCCGAGCCGGACTGGCTTCTGGCGCACCGAGGAATGGCGTTGCTCTTTCATTGAAACTCGCGTGGTGAACAAGATGAAACGCGCAGTCATTCTTTTAAGTGGTGGAATCGATTCGACTACGACACTGGCCATCGCACTCGCCCGAGGCTACGAAGCATACGCGCTATCGTTCGACTATGGCCAGCGTCATCAGATCGAAACGGCAGCAGCTCGACGTGTCGCCGACTCGTTAGGCGCAAAAAAGCATCGCGTGGCAGAGATCGACCTGCGCGTCTTCGGTGGCTCGGCACTCACCGGTCACATCGACGTTCCGAAGCAACGCTCGGAGAAAGAAATCGGGCACGGCATTCCAGTCACGTACGTCCCGGCGCGCAACACAATCTTTCTGGCTTACGCGCTTGCCTGGACGGAAGTGATTTCAGCTGCTGACATTTTTCTGGGGGTAAATGCAATCGATTACAGTGGCTACCCCGATTGCCGTCCGGAATTCATCGAAGCGTTCCAGACCCTCGCTAATGTTGGAACAAAAGCCGGCGTGGAAGGTAGACGGTTTCAGATTCACACACCACTGATCAAATTTTCCAAAGCCGAAATCATTCGCAAAGCGGTCGAGCTCGACGTCGATTTGTCGCTTACCCACAGCTGTTACGATCCATCGCCGGAAGATCTCGCCTGCGGCGAATGCGATTCCTGTGTTCTGCGGCTCAAAGGATTTCGCGAAGCTGGAATAAAGGATCCGATTCGTTACGCCAAAAAATGAAGCGCTTTTTCCGGATTTTTGAACTCTCCAAAAACGAACAGCGCGTCGTTCTCATCGTGATGTTTGTTTTGATCACGGTTGCTCTCATCGGATACCAACACCGAATCCATAGCGTCCACCTTCGTCCTGCGGCCACGCCGGAGGCCAAAACATCCCCAAGTCCCGCCCAAACCGAGGAGGCGCAATAGAGTCTATTCTTCAAGGAGGCCGGGAATTCGACCGTAGCCGACAAAGACCGGACTGATTTTGGCATCGCCGCTGTTGGGTGGCGGTGGCATTTTGAAATCAAAAACACTGACGCCAAAGCGTTGTTTCCCATCGTACGTGCGGCCGTCGCTTGATCCGATCATGACCCGCTTTTTGGTCCGCTTTTCGCGGCCCAGATAAATCATGGTATGCGTCACCGGCGGATCGCGATCGATATTGTAGGTGCCGCTCCAAAATAGCAAATCGCCCGGCTTAAGCGCATCGAGTTCGAATGTGTCCTCATGCCGGCTCAAGACTGCGTTGAAATTCCCGGCTTTGCGCACCCAGACGTATTGCTGGCTCGAATCGCGGGGGACGTCTTTGAACCCATTTTCCGTCAGAAGATAATAAATGAACCCGGAGCAATCCATGCCGCCATTTGCGGGATCGGCCGAGCCGTATGTGTAGCCCAGATTTTGTTTTGTTAGCGCAAGCCCGGCGTCGAGAATCTGGCGCACTTTCGGTGGATAGCCGTCGTAACCTGCAGTCTCATCGGGCGAAAGAGTTACGTTTGGCGCGCCCCTTTTTTCCGTAGCAGGATGCGGCGAGCGTGAAGGGCTTGGGGTTTCAGTTGGACTTGGAACCGGGCTTTCTTCGGGCGTAGCTGTTGGCGTTGGAGATCCTTTTTTGTGCTTTGATTTGGTCTTCAGTGTCGGACTGGGAGACGGAGTCGGCGAAGTCTTCTTACGTCTGGGCGAAGCTGTGGGCGATGCTTTCTTGGTCGAACGTTTCCGATGCTTGCGCGTCGCAGCTGGCGTTGGTGTCGGCGCGAGAATCTTTTTAATCTTTGTGCCTAACGACTCTTCGGCCGCGCCCGGCGTAACAATCGCGCCAAAGCAGATTGTCGCGAGTAAAAGGATTCTCAGGATTATCTTAATCGGGGGAAACAATCAGCGAGCTAGCTCCTGAAGAATTGCTTTGTTGAGGCGAATCCCGCCCTCGAAATTTTCGAGAGGAAAATTTTCGTTCGGCGAATGTGCGCGGCAATCGGCCAACGCGAGCCCCATGAGCAGCGTTTCGATACCCAGGATGCCGCGAAACTGTGAGACGATCGGGATGCTGCCGCCTTCGCGGATGAGCGCGGGGTCGTGATCGAATGCTTTACGCAATGCGCGTTGCGCAGCTTCGCCGAGCGGCGAATGTGGGTCAGTAAGATACCATGGGCCGCTATGCCCGTCAGTAATTTCCATCGTAACGCCTTTGGGCAGATTTTTTCGTAAATGCGCTCTTGCCAGCTTGAGAATTTCATCGCCTTCCTGGTCCGGAACCAGGCGAAAGGTCAGTTTCGCCATCGCGTGACTCGCGATCACGGTCTTTGTGCCTTTGCCTTGATAGCCGCCACCGATTCCATTGATCTCAGCTGTTGGTCTAGCCCAGATGCGCTCGAGCGAATTGTAACCGGCTTCGCCGAAAAGTTCGGGCACGCCTGTTTCCTTGAGGATCAGTTTGTCGCCATCGACTGGAAGTTTGCGCCACGCTTCGCGCTCCCAATTCTCCAGGGGTTTAACCCGATCATAGAAGCCCGCGATTGCCACTCGGCCTTCGCGATCATGAAGTGTGGCGAGTAATTGCGACAGCGCGGTGATTGGATTGGCAACGGCGCCTCCAAAAACACCGGAATGCAAATCCATCTTCGGTCCGGTCACTTTGATTTCGAGAGCGGTTACCCCGCGCAAGCCGTAGCTCAACGTTGGCACGCCGCGCTCGATCATGCCGGTATCGGAGACCACTGCGACGTCGCACTTCAGCGCGTCGCGGTTTTCCTCCAAAAAACTGCCAAGGTTCGCGCTGCCGATTTCTTCTTCGCCTTCAATCACCAGATGCAAATTCACCGGCAGGTCGCCATTTTGTTCGATCGTTTCCTGAATACCGAGAATGTGTGAAAGGATCTGGCCTTTGTTGTCCGTAGCGCCACGCGCAAAGACGTAACCGTTTTTTAGAACGGGCTCGAACGGCGGCGAATCCCAGAGTTCCAGAGGATCGGGCGGTTGCACATCGTAATGCCCGTAAATCAGAACCGTGCGACGTCCGGGCTGATGTTTGTTGCGTGCCCAGACAATGGAATGCCCGCGCGTAGGAACAAGCTGCGTCTCCAACCCGAACCTGGTGAGTCTTTTCACGAGCCAGTTCGCACATTCGGACACCCTCTCAGCGTACTGGTCGTCCGTCGAAATGCTTGGAAAGCGCAGGAAAGAATAAAAATCCTCGAGGTAATTTTCACGCATGGTCACAAGCTAATCGGTTTTCCCAGTTTGCCTACGATTTCCCTCGAACCTGGCCGCGGACGAGATAAACGACTGACGCAACGGCCAGCACGACTCCAGTGACGACAAATTCGCGACCGGTCGCATGGACGAGAATCCAAAGGATCGCGACGATCGCCAGCGCAGGCACAATGTTCATTCCAGGAAAATTGAAGGGCTGAGCGCCACCGGCTCGCACGTTGCGTTGCACCAATACCCAGCAGGCGGCGCAGCAAAGCAGATACATTAACAACACCGCGACGTTCGAAAGCACCGCCAGCTTTTCAAAGGTGCCGCTGATTGACAACAAAAAGGCGAGCGTTGCGTAAGTAATGATCGCGACGTCTGGCGATCGATAGCGCGGATGAACATGCGCGAAAAACTGCGGCAACGCGCCATCCCGGCCGAAAGCAAAGATCATACGCGGTGAGCTCAGGATGTCGCTGGTCACAAATCCAAATGCCGAAATAGTGGCTCCAGCCAAAAGAATCGTGCGACCTAAATTGCCGAGAAATTTCGCCGCGGATTCTGCGAGTGGCGCGTCAGGATGATTCGCAAGATCAGCGCCGAGTGTCCCCTGCCCTACGATTTGGATCAGGATGTAAATGACCGTCGTAATGACAAGCGCGAGATAGGCGGAGCGCGGAACCGTGCGCGCCGGATTCTTCACTTCACCGCTCGGAATCAATGCCACCTCGATTCCGACGAAGGCAAAAATCAAAAGAATAACGGCATCGCCTAACGACTTACTACCGGGCCATCCGCTCCAGGCCAGGTTCAGCGGGTGAATAAAAAATATTCCCACGCAAACAAACAGCAGCAGGGGCAGAAGCTTCGCGACCGTGATCACGGTGACCGCACCCGCACCTTCGCGCACGCCGCGGATGTTGATGAGTACAAGTGAACCGTAAACGCCGAGCATGACGATAATGCGCATCACGGGGCTGCCGAGGAATGGAACGACCAGCGCAACTGAATTCGCGAGCACGTTCACGACGCCAGCAACCGCGCCGAGCGCCGTTAGAAAATAAAGCATCCCAGCGAGAAAGCCGACGTAACGACCAAACGCGACTTCGACATATGCGTAAAGACCGCCGGTCAACGACACGCGGCTACCGGCGATCGCGAAACAAGTGACGAACAACACCATCGCAACCGCACAACAAACAAATGCGAGTGGCGCAGCGGGTCCCAAACCTCTCGCGACTGTCGCTGGGATCACAAAAATTCCCGCACCGATGGTCGAGCTAACAATATTTGCAGTGAGAGCCGGAATCCCAATTCCTCGGACTAACTGATGATCGACGCGCTCCGCTTGTTCGATCGACAGCGTCGCTTCATCAGCCATTAGCGCATCCTGCGTGATTCAGTTGTCCAAAGCAAGAGTGCGAGCTAAGCTTCGCGACCCAAGTGGGCGTTTTGCAATGGCGGGTAATTGTAAGGTGGCGTGTGCGGAGGGACTCCTCTCCCTGGCGAAGGAGAGGGGGAGCGTGAGGCGCAAGCGTCTACATCAGTTCGACATCACGCGACCGAGCACCCGGAGCTCGCAACCCCCAACATCCTGTGGCTGGCTGGGGTTGAAAGCCCTTCAAATTGTGTGTTTTTCACTTGTAACCCTCACAGGCCTGCTGTATTGAGCTCCTCAGGGCCCGAGGTTTGGCCTACCATGCATTTACAATCGCTCGAGCTGCTCGGCTTCAAATCGTTCGCCGACAAAACGCTTCTTAATTTTCACGAAGGCATCACTGCTATTGTTGGGCCGAACGGTTGCGGAAAGTCGAACGTGCTCGATGCCGTTCGCTGGGTACTCGGCGAGCAATCTGCAAAATCTTTGCGCGGCGATGAGATGGCGGATGTGATTTTCAATGGCAGCGAGACGCGCAAGCCCGTTGGGTTCGCCGAGGTCTCTCTGACCTTCACCGATTGCGCTGAAGAACTCGGCATCGACTGGCACGACGTTCGCGTAACGCGTCGGGTCTATCGCGATGGCAACTCCGAGTATCTGCTGAACAAAACCTTGTGCCGACTTCGCGATATACAAAGTCTATTCGCCGACACGGGTATCGCGCGCGCCGCATACTCAATGATGGAACAGGGCAAGATCGACATGATCCTGAGTTCGCGCCCCGAAGATCGACGCGCAGTGTTTGAGGAAGCAGCCGGAGTCACAAAATACAAGACGCAAAAACGCGAGGCGCTACGCAAGCTGGAAGCCACCGAGGCAAATCTCCTGCGGATTGGCGACATCATTAAGGAAGTAAAACGTCAAATCGGTTCCCTGCAGCGCCAGGCGGGGAAAGCACGGCGTTACCAGGCATTGCACGACGATCTTCACGTGCTTGATACCCATTATTCGCGCAAGCAACTTGAGGCGCTCGAAGCGGATCTCGCCGATTGCCGGGCTGAGATTGCGCGCCTTGGCGAATCAGAAGATTTGGCTCGTGCTAAAATCGACGCGGGCGAAAACGACTCGGCCGAGCACCGCCGCGCTTTGGAGGAAATCGATGCGCAGATTGCGAGCAGCCGCAGTGAACTTCAGCGTCTTGAAACCGAAATTAACGCACATCGAAATCGAATCCAATTCAATCGGCAGCGGACCGACGAATTGAACGAACTGATTGAACGTTCCCGAAACGATATTGCTGCTGCGGAAACTAAACGCGCGCAGCAAGGCAAAGAAATTCGAGAGGCGAACGCGCTGATTGAAAAGACAAACTACGCTCTGCGGACCAAAGAAGCGGAGCTAAATAAACTTACCGGACGACTCTCGGACCTTCGCACGGAGCGAAGCGCGCATGAATCGAAACTCGATACGCTGCAAAAAGCGGCGTCAGAAATCGACAGCCGAATAGCGGATCTGGACGAGGAGATTTCCGGACTTAAAATTCGCCGTGAAACGACAGAGGAAAATCGGCGCGGTTTAGATACCGCGATTTCCAACATAGAGACCACCCGCACCCGAATCCAGGCCGAGACTACCGCTGCACGCGCGACGGCTGAGAACCTCCAGAACAAACTCGATCACGGTCGAGGCGCTGTTCAGAGTAGCGAGGAGACGCTGCGGCAACATCAACAACTTGTCGCCAGCATGGAGAAAGAGCTCGCCGCCGTTGAGCGCCGGCAGGCAGAAAAAGAATCGCGTCTTGAAATTCTTCGTCAGCTTAACGAAGAGGGCGAGGGCCTTGGGCAAGGTTCGCAAGCCGTGCTCAAGGGTCTGCATAATCACTCGCGAATCAAGCCTGCGCTGGCCGGCGCCCTGGTTGCAAATCTCGACGTGGAGAAGAATTTCATTCCGGCAATTGAAGCTGCGCTGGGCCGAAATTTGCAGGCTATTGTGCTAAAAGATGCACAATTGGCGCCCGAAATCATTGCAGCTCTGAAAGAGAAGAAACTCGGTCAGGCGGCACTGGTCATTCCACAACTCGGCAATGGCACAGCAAAAGAGCGAGTAAAACGGGCTCCCGAGAAATCGCTCGGGTGGGCGATTGACAAAGTGAAAGCGCCGGAGCCGCTCGCACCGCTCGTTGCACAATTGCTTCACAATGTTGCAATCTTTCAGAATCTCGACGACGCCCTGACTGCCAAGAAAAAGCACAGCGAAGTCGCAGCTGCGACGCTGGATGGCGAATTGATTTCGACCGAGGGAGTTGTGTTTGGTGGGAGTCGGGAAACATCGGCAGATTCTCTACTCGAACGCAAAGCGCGAATGTCGGCCCTGGACAGGGAATGTTCCGAGGTCCGTAAGCAACGCGACGCTCTGCTTAAAAAATGCAACGACGCCAGAGCGGCACTGGAAAAAGCGGGCAGCGAGTTGGAAGAAGTCCGTCGAGATTACAAAACCGCGGAACGTGAAAAGTCCGATTGCGACAATCGAATTCTTTTTCTCACGCGAGAACTGCAGGAAGGCGAACAAAAGCAGACCCAGGTTCGCTCAGAGCAAACTACGCTGGCCCGCCAAATCCAAGCCGCAGACGAACGCATTGCAAAACTGGAAGACGAATTGGCTGGAGAACAGGCGACGCTGGCTGCGAACCAAGGCGAGCAAGAGGCACTGCAGGCTGCGCAGGATGATGTTGCGAAGCGCGAAAACGAGGCAATGGAGCACCTGAACGAATTGCGTCTTACCGTCGCCACCGAGCGACAGCGCTACGAACACCTTATCGCGCAGCGCCAGCCGATGAGCGCCCGTGACGCGGAACTCGCAGAGGCAATCGCGGCGCGCCAGGCTGAGATCACCAACTTCGAGAAGCGGCTGACCACTCAGGCGGAAGAATCGCGAACGGCCGAATCCGCCCTCGAAAAACAAACCGGAAAACGTGCGGATCTTGAGGGAGCGTTAGCCACGCTCACTGAACAGCGCAGGGAGCGATTGACAACAATGAACGAAGCGGAGTCGAATCTGCGCACAATTCGAAACTCGTTGAATGATCTGCGCGACTCGCGTTCCAAAGAACAAGTGCGCCAGGCAGAGCTGCAGTTGAGGATCGATAATCTCACCGAACGCGTTTCACGCCGGTATCAAATCAATGTGCGCGAATTTAGTGCTGACCAAGCGACGTATGAAAAAACTCTGCGCGCGCAGCTGAAGCGCAATGACAAAGTCGAGGGCGGAGCTCCTGCGACGCCGGGCTCACTGGAGCTCGCCCCTCCAGACGTCGAACAGCTTATTGCCGGACTTCGAACCCAGCTCGACAACATGGGCCCGGTAAATTTGGATGCCGTTCATGAGTACGACGAACTGGAAGAGCGATACAGGTTTCTCGAAGCGCAAAATAATGACCTTACCAATTCGCGTCGCGAATTGCTCGATGTGATTGCGCAGATCAACTCGACTACAAGGAAGTTGTTCAGCGAGACGTTTGCTCAGGTACGGATCAACTTCCGTGAAATGTTCGAAGAGCTCTTCGGCGGGGGACGCGCGGACCTGTCCTTGCTCGATGAAAACGATCCGCTCAACTGCGGAATCGAAATCAGCGCCAAGCCTCCGGGCAAACAGTTACAAGGCGTTTCCCTGCTAAGCGGAGGCGAGCGTTCCATGGTTGCTGTGGCGTTGCTGTTCGCAATTTACATGGTACGACCGAGTCCGTTCTGCATTCTCGACGAAGTGGATGCGGCAATGGACGAAGGCAACATCAACCGCTTTGTCCGCGTGCTGGACCGGTTCATAGAACAGAGTCAATTCATCATCATCACGCACAACAAACGCACCATCGCCAAGGCCGACGTACTGTACGGTGTAACGATGGAAGAGCGCGGCGTGAGCAAGCTCGTGGGGATGAAACTGACTGCACGACAACAAGTCTCCGCCGAAACGTTTGCTAACGTAGAACAGAAGCCGAGACAACAACGTCTCGCGCTTGCAACGCGGTAATTTTTTCTCTGGGAAAGCGCAGGCTGCTAGTCCGCCACTGGACGGATTCGCCGTGGTGAACTTGGAGTTATCGGCAGCTTGTGGCTCTCCGGAGAGCAAGTCGTGAACCTGTAAAATTTTTTCGCGCGGGCTGGCCGATCTCGCGTAAAATTGTCGGATGCTTCAGACGGCACAGCGCCAATCGAAAACCAAAAAGCCCGCGCCACCGCATGAGCGCTTCCTCGAAGCGTTTCGTTGGATGCTGCTGACCCGTACGCTGGAGGAAAAACTCGTTAGTCTCTATCGGGGCGGCCTGATCACCGGCGGCGTCTATATCGGCAAAGGCCAGGAGGCGGTCAGCGCAGCGTGTGGTTTGTTCTTGCAAAAAGGCGACATCTTCGCGCCGTTGATTCGAGACCAGGCGGGACGATCCGCGTTCGGCGAACCGCTGTTGGATGTTACACGCACTTATCTTGGCTCGCGCCAGGGTCCAATGCGCGGACGCGACGGCAACATCCATCGGGGCCGACCACGGGACAATCAGCTCGCCATGGTCAGCCATCTCGGCGCGATGATTTCGGTCACTGTCGGCGCGCTGATGGCGAAACGCTTCAAGGGAGAGAAAGACTTTATCGGCCTGGCGTGCATCGGCGAAGGCGGGATGCAGACCGGTGCGTTTCACGAGGGAATGAATATCGCGGCAGTAGAACAGGTGCCGCTGGTGATAGTCGCGACAAATAATCATTATGCTTATTCCACGCCGAACGACCGCGAGTTCGCATGCCACGATCTTGTCGATCGCGCGATCGGTTATGGCTTTGAAGGTTACAGTCTTGATGGCACGGATCTAAGTGCGTGCCTCGAGGTAATCGGCGGCGCAGTCAAACGCGCACGCGCAGGACGTCCGCCACAGTTGGTCGTGGCTTCCGTTCTGCGGCTTTCCGGGCACGGCGAACACGACGATGCCAGCTACGTGACGGAGGAGATCAAGCGCGAACCATTTGCGCGCGATTGTTTAAAAGTCGCCGAGCAAACAATCGCTGATTTGAATCTGGTCGATGCCAAAACACTGACTGAGTGGCGCAAAGAAGCAGCAGCGAAGGTGGATGAGGCGATTGCCACTGCGCAAAAAGAGGTTCCGCCGGACGGCGACAAAGAAGATTGGTCCGCGTTATCGACACGTGACCTCGTCGATCACGGGGAATGAAATCGATGACGAAGCCCCAACGACGAATGACGAGGGAAATCCAAATGACGAATGACGAAAAGGCGCAGCTCGAGTGCTGCATTCCTTTCATATTTGCGCTTAATCGTTCTCCAGATGTCCGCGATTCGTGCTTCGTCATTCATTCGTCATTCGTCATTCGTCATTCGTCATTCTCCTCATGAGCATCACGTATCTCGAAGCTATCCGCGAGGCGCAGGCGAAGCTGCTCCGTGACGACGAACGCGTGTTTATCTATGGACAGGACGTCGGCGGCACGTTTGGCGGCGCTTTCAAAGCTACAAAAGGTCTCGCTAAAGAATTCCCCAGACGCGTGCTGAACACGCCAATCAGCGAAGACGCGATGGTTGGAGCCGCGATTGGGGCCGCGATTGAGGGAATGCGACCGATTGTCGAAATGCAGTTCGCCGATTTCTCCAGCATCGCCCTGAACCAAATTCTCAACAATGCCGGCACGCATTACTGGCGGACGAATGTACCGGTCCCCATTACAGTTCGTCTGCCCTCTGGCGGCACGAAAGGCAGCGGGCCATTCCACAGTCAATCGATGGAATCAATTTATGCGCATTACCCGGGGCTCGTCGTCATGACACCTGCGACGGTAGAAGACGCTTACAGCATGCTGATTGAAGCGGTGGCCATCGATGATCCGGTTGTGTACTGCGAGCACAAGTATCTCTATTATCATCTGAAGGCGGACAAGCTACCGACCGAGGGTCTCCCCACGGGCAGGGCGCGTATCACGCGGGAAGGACGCGACCTGACCATTGTGAGTTATAGCGCGATGGTGCACGAAGCGCTCGCGGTTGCGGAACAATTGGCCGGCGAAGGTTTTGAAATTGAAGTTGTCGATCTTCGCTCGGTTAAACCGCTCGATACCAATACCGTTCTCGCCTCAGTAGCGCGCACAGGACGCCTGTTGTGTGTGGGAGAATCGTTTCCATGGGGCGGCGTAACTGCCGAGGTGATTGCGCGCGTCACGGCCGAAGGTTTTCATTTATTGGACGCCGCGCCGCAGCGCCTCAACGCGAAAGACACACCGATTCCGTATCATCCAAATCTTTGGTCGGCCCACAGACCCAACGCAAAAGAGATCGCGCGAAAAGCTCGCGCGCTGCTTCGGGAGTAAAAATTTATGCCGCAAGTCCCAATCATCATGCCACAGTTAGGCGAATCGATCGCCGAAGCCACGATTGTCGATATCAAAGTCAAGCCGGGTGATGAAGTTGCGGATGATCAGGAAATTTTAGACGTCGAAACCAACAAAGCGGTGATGGGCGTGACGACGCCGTGCAAAGGCAAGATTGCCCAAATCACTGTGCAATTGAAAGAGACTTATCCGGTCGGCGCAGTCCTTGGCTATGTGGAAGCGAGCGAAGCAGACGCCGCACGATTTGCAAAACAAGCGCCGGCTCCGCCGCAGCGCGAAGTCGCGGAGGAGATTCCTGCGCGCGCTGATCAAGAGATCGCTCCCGCGCGTGAGAGGAAAGTCACCGCACGCGACGGCGACGGCGCGCGAGCTGGCGGATTGCCTGTTCCAGTAGCACCGAAAGGCGCAACCTTCATGTCCCCACGTGTTCGAGCGCGGATGGCCGAACTGCAGCTAACAACTGCTGATCTCGCAGGAATTATGGGCACCGGAGCGGACAACCGCGTCACAATCAAAGATCTTGAAAATTTTTTGCATAAGATTGAGAGCCAAACGGCGCAGGAAGCTTCTGCGATTCGTGCCGGTGTTGCCGATGCGATGCGCCGAAGTTGGACGCGGCCGCTTTCAACGATTGGTTCGTCGGTGAATCTCGATCCCGTGCTGCAGGATCGACAGTCACGCGATCCCAAACCCGGCCCAGGCCTCTACGCGTTGCGCGCGCTTGCGCTCGCCCTTGCAGAAACTCCCGGCGCGGCGGCGAAACTAATCGGCAATCGCGTTGTGCAATCAAACTCCATCGACGTCGGAATTGCGGTTGAAGCCGAAGATGGAATCATGGTGCCGGTGATCCGGGCTGCCGAAAAAACTTCGCTTGCCGACCTTGCGACGAAATACAAGGAGCTCATCGAATTGGCACGCCAGCGACGGATCTCGCCAGACATGCAAACCGGCGGTGTCGCGACCGTTTCAAACTTCGGAACTTTTGGAATGGAATGGGGCACGCCAATTCCGCTGCCGGACCAGACGTTGCTGCTTGGTCTCGGGGCCGGAAAAAAAGTTCCGTCATGGAACGAACAGAAAAAGGAATTCGTTCCGAGAACCGAGGCACAGATCACGCTAAGTTTTGATCATCGCAGTATTGACGGCGGCGGGGCAGGCCGGTTACTCAAACGCGTGATCGAACTGCTTGAAGATCCGAAAAAACTGTAACGCGATTCGCTGGCGTACCAAATTAGGCGCGGTAGTACCCGGTACTACATTCTTGCTGTTCGCTCGCCGCATCCCTAAGCTGGGCTGCCATGGAGTTCGGTTTGTCGTTCAGGCGTCTCAAAACTCCAACGCGAGACGTGCGCCCTAATGGAACAAGCGACGCGAGACAGCGCATCGTAATTCATGCCGGATTTGCAAAGTGCGGAAGCGCCAGCATTCGGACAGCGCTCCTCCAGAATTTTCGCACGCTACAGAAGCACAAGGTCTTTGTTTTCGACAAAGACCTGAAGATCGCCCGCACCGGCGCCGATCTCGTCGGCACACCGATATGGGTCCTTGAGGGAGCCAGAAAGAAATCTGAAAATCTGACGCAAAGACTCAGCAACGAGATTTCAGCCGTTGGCGGGCGCAAGGCAGATCATCTTGCCATTCTGAGCGCTGAGAATCTGGCGAATCCAGGAATGGTTGATCTATTCCCGGAACTCGATCGTCAGTTTGAAGTCTGCGTGATCTTCTATCTACGACCGCAGATTCAATGGATACCGTCGGCATGGAAACAATGGGGTTTGAAAGAGGGTGTTCCGCTCAGCGATTTTGTTTCTCAGTGCGTCGAGATCTACAGACCATCATTCGGCAGGACTATTGATGCCTGGAAGAACGCCTTCCCGGCGGCCACCGTGCGCGTCCGATTTCTCATTTCAGAACTGTTGAATGGCGGGAATCCTGTTCAAGATTTCTTTCACCTGCTCGGGCTGCCGAAAGACGATTACAGCTTTGAAGATGAGCCCCGGAATCCGAGCTTGGACGCTTCAATCCTCCATGTGCTCTCGAAGAATCCGCATCTTTTTTCCGGAGTCCATGACAACAGTCTGACGCTCGCGTTAACGCGCGCATTGTCAAAAAAGTTTAGATCAAAGAACATTCAAATGCTTTCGCCTGAACAACAGGCCAAGATCGAAGAATGTTTTCGCGACGAAAATCTGCGGTTATTGAAAACGTATTGCGGTGAGATTGACGTCGATCGCATCTATCGGGCCTATTTCATGCCACAAGAAGCGGAAGCCAGATATTCCAGCATGGGGGACATCGATTTGATATACCGTTGCCTTGGAATCATCTTGGAATCGATTGCTTCCAACGATGACCAAATCCGTGCAGGCGAAACCAAGATACCCGCGCCGAATTCGCTCGAGGCTAAAGAAGAGTAGCTGGCCGCGTTGGCACCAAGTCGAAAGGCGCGCGTAGACTTGCCCGGCTGGCCAGATGAACCCCGCAATTTCTTACGTCATTGCTTCGATTCAGCGCAGCGGAACGCATTTGCTTTGCAGCATTCTCCGCAGCGCCGGCATAGCCGGATCGCCAGACGAGCATTTTTTGTCGAAGCCCGATGAAACCTGGGAAAAACGTTGGGACGCGCCATCGCGCGTCGCCTATGTGCAAAATGTTTTACGGCAAAATACCGCAGCCAATGGAGTCTTCGGCACCGTCGTAATGTGGAGCTATTTCGAACGAATGCTCCAGATGCTGCAGGAAATTCCGGCATACAAAAATCTTAATGGAGCGCAACTTCTCGCGGCTGTTTTCTGCAGGCCAAAATACATCTGGATGCGGCGCCGCAATCATGTCGAGCAGGCGGTCTCTTGGTCAATGGCATGCCAGACAGGCATCTGGAGTCAACAAGCTGAGAAGAAATCGCATCCACGCGCCGTACCCAAGTTCGATTTCAAGGTGATCGACGAATGGTGCAACCGGATCGCAGCACACGATGAAGGCTGGGCGAACTATTTTCGCGAAAATCAAATTGAGCCTCTGGTTCTCTTTTATGAAGACGTTGTCGCGTCCCATCGCACCGCCGCAGAGCGTGTCCTGAAATTTCTAGAATTGCCATTTCCGCCCAGCTTGGAAATCCCACCGCCAGCCGTTGAAAAGCAAGCGAATCAAATCTCCCACGAGTGGGCAGCATGTTACCTCAAGCTAAAAGGAGCGAAGACAGGCAGGCTTGCACGTAACATCCACCCCATGCAAGCTTGAACATTCACCCGCGAGGCTGCGTCGCAATGCCGCACAGTGGCAGCAAAAAGTCAGTTGTTCGTTCTGCCCCTTAAGGTGAATGCTAGCAGGAATACAAAGACGCAAGCCGCCGCGGTTGCACTTCCCAAAATCAACCAGGCTGGTTGATAAATGAGAGCAAGCCGTCCATGAGCGGCAGGTGGGACTTCGACAATTGGAAATAATCCACGATACGACGTGACGGCTAGTTTTCGATTGCCCAGCCGCGCTTCGTATCCGCGAAAATACGGCCTGGAAAAAGTGATCAGAGCCGGACGATCGCCGTTGGGGACATCGACATCCACTTCCACCCGATTTCGGGAATCATCGACTCGCGAAACCGTTGCTGTGGCAAATTGCTGTCCAGGCCGCGAATCAATGGAAGTTAACGAACGCACTCGAGCGAATGGAGCGCCGCGTCGATGAAAGACTCGTCCTTCGTCAGTTGTAAGAACCGCTTCCCATTCGGAGGTCGGCTGGGGCGCGATATCCAATTCTCGCGCAACAACAATTCCATCCACGCCCAACAAGACTAGTTCGCCATCCTTATCGGCTTGGTTACTGAGCAAATAACTTCCTACACCGGGATTGATCTCACCGTGAATTGAGGTTGCGAATTCCCGGGCCACGCCAGCCGGCCGAATCGGGCTGTAGCCGTTGATAAAATGCAATCCTGCCCACATCGGTGTATTTCCCGGGCGCAGGACTTCGCCGACCGGCTGAGGTTTGTTTGATACACAATAGGTAAGTTCCGCCCACGGATAAATGCTGAGATAAAGACGCGCTGGATCGAGTGGCGCAGGTCTAAGCAGTTGCTGAGAGAAATTGTACCTGGGAACACTGCAGTTCGTCGGGATGTAGATATATGTCGCGAGTAACGCCGAAAACGTGATTGCCACGGGCGCCCATTTTTGAAGTTCAGAATCGCGCAGCGCGATCTCCCAAAGACACCAAAATCCCGCGAGGCCGAGAAAGATCCATGTCAGCGGGAAAGCGTACGAGCCAGTCGTACCCAGCATTAGCATCGCAATAGCCGTAGCGGCGGTGAGAACCAGCGCCGCTGTAGCCGGGATCGGTGATCCCGCCCGTAGCCGCAAAGCCTCCGCGGCACAAATCGCCAGGACTAAATGAAAAAAAGGTAACCATCGAAAGCTCCAACGAAAAAGCCCAGCTGTAGGAATCATGGAGAGCAAGAGCACGAGCAAAAGCAAGGCCAACTCCCACTTGATTTGCCTAACGAGCACGCGCCCGCGCCACGCCAACCCACCAATCAGTGCTGCCGAAGCGACAAGCCCACAAGTCAGTTCCGTTGCCGTGTGTGGCAAGTAGCGATTGGAAAAATCGGCCCAACTAACGGTCCAGCATGGCAAGATGAGGCCGGGCAAAGCCGCTGGTGGAACAAGCCATTGCCAATGCGCTCTCGCTGGCTGTAATTCGCGCGCCGAACCCTGCACCAAATCAAGAATTGCTAGCCACGCAGGAGCGGATAACCCGAAGCCGAGCGCCACTCCAAAGAGCATTGGCACGATCGACAAAATCCTTCGAGTTTCGCCTAACGACTTGATTGCCAGCCATGCGACCAACAGGAGTAGCATCAAAACCGTGTAGGGAAATCCGCCGGTCACGACGAGGTAAACAAACGGCGCCGGCCAAAGGAACCTCCACTTGCTTCGCTGTGAATCGAGTGCGCGCGCCGCGCCCCACCACGCCCAGGGCAGCCATGTAAAAGCACCAAGCGCACCGAACCAATCGGTCGCGCCCCAACAAATGATCCAACCGTTCAAAGAAGCGACAAGCGCGACAAAGACCGACAAGGGAACTGAAAATTGGCGATCGCGCGCGAGCAAAAACGCGCCCATTGCCAGGGCAAAAAGGTGCGCGACGGACACAGCAGCCGCTTGCTGAGAAAATGTGAACGGGAATTGCCAGGCGACGACGATGACTGCGTTCACAAAAACCGAGAACACTCCGTACTGAAATTCCCCCGCGAGATTGCCGCAGACCCACGAATAGGGGCTTAGGATTGGCCAATGGCCTTCCGACCAACTGCGCGCCATGTCTGCGAACACGGGCAGAACAGACAATTCATAGTCGTCGTTCCAAAACAGGAGCGGATTGTGCCAGAGAAGAATGAGGCAAAAGAATACGACGATTAATCCAGAGGTGATTGCGCCGAGAAAATCATCACGTGAGCAGTGAGAAGTGATTGGTGAGAGGTAACGGCTGAATCGGTTACTGATTGGTCTCACTATTCACTTCTCACTAATCACCTCTCGCTACAGGACAACGGGTTTCCCCTCGGTCATCACGAGGAGCTTGTCTTCAATCCCATGTTCGCGGGCGGATTTGAGCAAACGTTGCGGTGGTTCATGCAGCGGTTCAAAGCCGAGGCGAAAAGTTCCATAGTGCATCGGGATCAACGTCCTGGCGCCGAGTTCGAGAAATGCCTTGACCGCTTCCTCTGGATTCATGTGAACTTCGCGGCCAGTTGGCGCTTCGTACGCACCGATCGGAAGCAGCGCAATCTCAATCCCGTAGCGATCGCCAATCTCTCTAAAGCCGGGAAAATAGGCGCTGTCGCCACAATGAAAAATGGTGCGGCCGTTTGCCGCGATGACAAATCCACCGAAGTCGCGATGCAAATCCGCCAGAAACCGTGCGCCCCAGTGATGACAAGGTGTCAGCGAAATTTTGAGCGGGCCCAGCTCGACCATCTGCCAGTAATCGAGCTCGTGCACGATGTGGAAGCCGAGATCGTGTACCAGGTTACCTACGCCCATCGGCACAACGATCGGCTGGTCGGCCGCTACGCGGCGCAGCGTCCGGCGGTCGAGATGATCGAAATGAGCGTGAGTCACCAAGACGAAATCAATCGATGGCAAATGATGAATCTCGAAGCCCGGCTGCTTCAAACGCTTGATTACCTTGAGCCACTTCGACCAGTTCGGATCGATCAAGACATTGACTTCGTGAGTCTGAACAAGGAATGACGCGTGGCCGATCCACGTAATACAAATCTCGCCTTCACGAATTTTTGGGAATTGCGGAGGCCGCGGTGCCTGATCACCTGCCCGTTTAATGAAAAGGGACGGAATCAGGACGCTGGTAAGAAAATTGCGCTTATGCCAGTCTGCTCGTGGACGCAGATGGACCCGGGTGGAACGCTTGGCAGTTGCGCCATCCGATGATTGGCGAACAATGTTTCTCCGGCTCTTTTTTGGGAAACGAATGGGCACAGTCTTAAAGGATATGAGACAGTCGAGAAGTTAAAAGAGTTAAAAAAGTTACAAAGTTTGGTTAGGCGCCGCGAGAGCGCCTTTAACGTTTCAACCTTTTTAACTTTGTAATCCTTGTAACTTTATCCATTCAGCGTTGAGTTGTGCCCGTTATGCGAAGTTGGAAAGTCGTTATTCCCCTGTTTCTGCTTTTTTCAGTCGCGTTCGCGTCTGAATCGCGCTTGCCTTTCGGCACTGTCTTTAAAGGACAGGACCAGTTCAATCGACTGGTCGCAAAGGCCAAAGCCGGGAATTGGAAAGCGTTGCCGATTGGGGAACGGACCGCGGCGGTAGGACAAGCATTGGTAGGGACACGCTACAAGCATTTCACTCTTGAGATCGATAATCGGATCGAATCGCCCTCGGTGAATTTTCAGGGGATGGATTGCTGGACCTTTTTCGAGATCGCGCTCAGTTTCGCCCGAATGCTGAACGAACCGGAATCGAACTGGACTCCGGAACGCCTGCTGCATTACATCGAGATGGATCGATACCGCGGCGGTGAATGCACCGGCGATTATCTTTCGCGTTTGCATTACCTGGAAGACTGGCTGTACGATAATGATCGCAGGGGACTTGTAGAAGACATGACCCGGAATCTAGGTGGACGCAGCGTGCCACATTCCGCCCGGGAAATGAGCGCCGGCTGGCGACATTATCGTTATCTCGCCGCGAACCGTTCGCTGCTCGGGCCCCTTGCACGCATGGAAGCAAATGTTTCCTCACGCTCCCTTTACGAAATTCCGAAAAGCAAAGTCGCAGGAATTGAATCGAAGCTGCGCAGTGGTGACATCATCGGAATCATTTCACGCGACCGGGGTGGACTTTATTCCACCGCCCATGTTGGTCTCGCATTGCGCACAAGCGACGGCGTCTTGCATTTCATGCACGCTTCTTCGCCCAGCAATTACGGCCGCGTGGTCGTGGACTCAGAGCTTTCGAAATATTTGTACCGCTACCGCTCTGACAGCGGAATTTTGGTCGCGCGACCCTTGCGTTAGTCAGTCTCCTTCTCGTGGAACTCCGCGAGTAACTTCTCCAACTCGTCCAGAGCGTCATCTGCGTCGACACCGTGCGCCTCAAGGGTAGCTGTCGCACCGCAATCGAGATTAGCGCGCAGGGTGTCAATGAGACTGGAGGCGGAATATCGGTTACCCGCCTTTACTACCCAGATTTCTGATCGAAAGCTTCGTACGCGTTTGACAAACTGTGCCGCAGGCCGCGCGTGCAATCCAAGTTTGTTGGTGATGCGCACCTCGCGTTGCGCCGAGGTGGGCGCTTTCTTGTGTCCGAGTCTCATGCCTGGCTTGTCCCCCAGCGCCGATGCAGAAACCTTTCGATCGGCGAAAAGAAAATTTTGTCGGCCAGCAAACCGATCACGACAATAACAATCATGATCCCGATGACCTGCTCCATGGCGCTCAACTCGCGGCCATAATGGAGAAGCTGGCCAAGGCCAAAACCGGTCAGGATCGTCACGAAAATCTCAGCGGCCATCAGGGAGCGCCAGGCAAAAGCCCACCCCTGCTTCATTCCACTGACAATAAAGGGAAGCGCAGCAGGCAGGATGACTTTGAACCACATGTGAAATTGCTTGGATCCCATGGTCAAAGCCGCACGACGGTAAATCGGCGGGACGTTGCGCACTCCGGTCTCGGTGGCGATGACTACCGACCACAGGGTCCCCATTACAACCACGAACAGCATGGCTGCTTCTGTTTGCCCGAACCACAAGAGCGCGAGGGGTACCCAGCAGACACTCGGTAATGTTTGCAGGCCGAGCGCCAACGTTCCGATCGTGTCGCTCCACAATTTCCAGCGGGCTGTTAAAAGTCCCAGTGGAAGGCCCATGACAACTCCAATGAAGTAGCCTATTAGCAAGCGGCGCATAGTGATCACCGTTGCTTTTTCCAGAGTTCCATCCAGCGCAGCGGCTTTTATGTAGGTCACAACCTGCCCGGGCGATGGCAGGAGGACGGGCGACCAAATTTTAGCGCGAAACGCCACTTCCCAAAGCAAAAGAAGAACAGCAAAAAAAGCAGCGGCCAAAAGAAATCGTTTCATCCTGTGATCGCGGCCTCTGGTTGACCGAGACTTTTCAGCGCCTTGGTAATTTGTGTCGCGTAAGCGGCAAGATCGACACTGTTAATGTCGCGCGGTCGCGGCAGATCTACCGTAAATTCTTCGTGAATGCGTCCGGGATGCGGGGCAAAAAGCAGGACACGATCTCCCAGGCACGCCGCTTCGCGAACGTTGTGCGTGACAAAGACGATGGTTTTACGACGGGCTTTCCAAATCTCTTGAATGTCGCCGTAAAGCTGCTCGCGAGTGAGGGCATCAAGCGCGGCGAACGGTTCGTCCATGAGCAGCACGCGTGGATTCGGCGCAAGCGCGCGAGCCAACGAGACGCGCTGCTTCATTCCGCCGGAAAGCTCGTGGATGTTCGCATGTTCAAACCGGCTCAAACCAACCAGCTCCAGATAGTACTTGGCGACCTCGTGTCGGTCTCTATTTGTCAGGTTCGGTTTGAGCTTAAGTCCGAAGAGCACATTCCCGAACACGTCCAGCCAGGGAAAAAGTGCCGGTTCCTGAAACATAACGAGCCGTTCTCGGCCAGGTCCAGTAACCGGTTTGCCATCGGCCAGCACCAGGCCGCTGTCTGGCTTTTCCAGGCCAGCAATAATATTGAGCAACGTCGTTTTGCCACAGCCGCTGGCGCCAACCAGGCAAACGAATTCGGCTTCGGCAACGTTCAGGCTCACTCGGTCCAGCGCGAGCACCGACCCAGACGCGCCGCGAAAGCTCTTTGACACGTTCTCGATCGCGAGCTTCGAGGGCGCAATAACTTGGAGTTCCTCAGTAGCTGAGGAATGATGGCGGCCAGTTAGGTGCATTTACGGAGTTTCGATCAGCTTCGACGTGTCTGTCGAGCCTTTCAAGAAACCCGCGTCCTTGCCGTCCTGCACCGATTTGGCAATCAAATCGCGCGATACTTCACTGGTGAACTGAATCCTTTTCCACGCTTGCGCAACGGCATCTGGCGAAAAATCGGCCCGCGTTTCCGCCTTCAATTCTTCAATCAACAATTTCTGCGCTTCCGCTTCATTTTCCTGAATCCATTTCGTCAATTCCACGTTCGCCTCTGCGATTTTCTTCGCCAAATCGCGCTGGTCACGCAGGAACTTCACACTGGAAACAAGCCAGGTGGTAATCGTGTCCTTGTCTTCAAAAAAAACGCGCGCCTTCGCATCGCGCTCGAGACGAGTCACCCACGGCTCGACTGTCCAAACAGCATCAACGGAGCCCTTTTGGAAAAGCGGAAGCTGGTCCGGATTCGCTGTTGGGATCACCAGGACGTCGCCGCCCGTTAGGGTGACTTTGAATCCATGTGTTTTCAGCCACGCCCGGCAGGAAATGTCCTGCGTGTTGCCGAGCTGGGGTGTGGCGATTTTTTTTCCGCGGAAATCCGCCGGCGCCTTGATGGGCGAATCAGCTTTCACCACCAGCGCCGCGCCTGCATTGGCTGCGCCCGAGATTACGCGCACTTCTTCACCGTTTGACTTGAAGTAGGCGTTGAGCGCAGGACTCGGGCCGACGTACGTAACATCCAGTGATCCGGCAAAGATCGCTTCCATTGCCGACGGCCCCGCATTGTAGGTAAACCATTGAATCTCGACATTCGGTCCGAGCCGTTTTTCAAACCAGCCCTTGCCTTGGCGCGAGAGCGCGTGCGCGATCACGCCCTGCGCATGAGTGATGTTTGGAAAATGCCCGAATCGAATCGTGGTCTTTCCTTGCGCACGCACAAGCGGTGCCCAAAGCAAAAACATTCCAATAATTGCTGTTATTTTTATTTTCATAGTTCGTTTCAATAGCAGGAGCGTGCTTACAAGGGCACACAGTGCACACCGTCGCAGCTCAAGGTTCGCTAACTAAAACATTACTTGAAAGCGTCCGATGACTTCGTCGAACTGATCCTCGCCGAACTCAGGATTGGCTTGGCGGAAATCCGACCAGGTATGAATATAGTTGACCATTAGCTTCAGATCGTCGCCGTGGATGTAATAGTTGAGTCCACCGAGGATCGAATAAAGCCCATCGTTCCCCTTTTGTCCGGGATTTAAGTACTGCCATTGAACTACAGCCTGCAGCTTCTTCGGAAGGAGGAAATAAGCGCCCGTTACATAGAATCCGTTCGTCGTAAAGTTGGAAAACTCCGGCGGCTCTCCGTTTACGGTGCGACCCTCGACGTGTTCCTGGAGGTATTCACCGATTAAGTCAAAGCGACCCACCTCGAACCAGGCGTCCACGCTCCATGCCGTTCGTTCATCCGCACTGGGAAGTGTAAACGGTGAGAGAGAACCGTCGTCGTTTACCAGCAGGTTGCTCGATTGCGAGATATTTACCCCCGCTTCATCGCGGCTGTTAAGCACATCGCCGCCGAGCTTGAGAAAAGAGGGCTGACCAAAGACTTTGCCTTTAAACGGCTGCAACTCCAAGCGCCCGACAAACATAAAGTTGTTGTTATCGTTGACGGTAATGTTGCGGCCGTTGCCGTTGAAAATGCCGGCATAATACGTCAGCAGGTCCTTCTGCTCAGGCCAAATGCTCGTGAACGGTTTTCCCCAAACTTCGGCACCGATTTGCCGATCTGGCGTAATTGCGCCGGTTGGCAACGTGCGTTCGATCGTGAGCAGTTGGGTATCAGGTGTCAGCTGCTCGAGCCCAAATGGCGCTTTATACTGACCGACCTTGACTTGTAGCGCTGGTAATTGATGCCAGTTGACCCAAATGTCTGTTGCGGAAAAGGCGGTCCGGTTGCCCGAAGTGCCATCGCTCTGGCCAAAATCGCCTTCCATTTTAAAATCGAACTGTTCCGCAAAATCGCCAGTCAGATTGATCCGCGCCCGGCGCAGCCGAAATCGATCGTTTATCGCAGTCTGGCCAAACCGGCCTTCGAACGCAGAAACATCGCCGTCTTCAAAATTCACCTGAACGAACCCGCCGAGCACCAGCTTCAACTCCGGTCCCCGCTGCTGGACGTAAATTGGAGCTTTCTCCTCGACCACCGCCTTTTCGACATACGTCTTCCCATCGTAAATGATTTTGGTTTTCATTTTGCCCTCAGGGACAGACGCAGTCTCCTTCTTCTTTAACTCAGCGACCTCCTTTTTGAGCTCGGCAACCGTGCGCTCGAGTTCCTCAATTCGTTTAGATTCGGAGGCGCTTTCCGCAGCCAGCGGTTGGATGGTCGTTAGCAGCAGTATCGAGATAACACAGCTGATCTGCCATAGAAAATATTTTCTCATCGACATAATTTGTCTCCTATCTAGCCGCAGTTTTCGCGCGGCCATTGCGTGACTGGCTCCCGCGGGACCCTGAAAATTGTTTCAATGCCTCCACTTTGCTCCTGCCATGAAGCGGCGGCTCGTCCCCTTTGGACAACATCGATGCGAGCGGGATCGATCTGTGGAGGAAAGGGGGTGTGACTTTATCGCGACGATACTTTCGAAGTGTGATCTCGACGATGTCCGCAAGTGTGAAGCGATCGAGCACCGCAGTGATCGCGTTTCGAACATCGAACATCAACATTCGCAGGCCGCAGTGAACTTCATCGGGACAAGAGCAGCGCGCGTAGGATGTTTGGCTAACGCATCGAATCGGTGCTAGTGGACCTTCAATCAACCGAATGACGGCGCCGAACTTTATCTGGCTCATCGGGCGGGCCAGCGAGTAACCGCCGAACTTCCCGCGCCTGCTTTTCACGTATCCGGCGGCTTTGAGTTGCGTGAAAATCTGCTCGAGGAATTTGATCGGTAGTTTTTCTTTTGACGCCAGTTCACTTATCTGGAGCATCGGCCACCCGAGCTCGGACGCGATGCCAAGATCGATAAGCGCTCGGAGCGCGTATTCGCCACGTTTAGAAAGTTTCATGTCGTGCTCTTGTGCGCGGATGTCGCTCGCAGTGTCCATTCTCGCCGCACCTGCCGTTGAGAGAGTCGGACATGACGAGTGTGGCCGAATCGCCGATTACCCGGCCTAACATGCAGTCCATTGGCGTCCTCATAGCCTTCTGGCGCGCGAAACAGTGCGCCTGACAGCACAGCCAATGCAGACGCACCGGCAATGAGAATGAACGCACCGCCGAAGCGCGATATTGCTTCATATTCGACCCAAATGGTGCCCGCGCAGAACGAGACCAAGCAAATTATTCCCGCTATATTTTTCATAGTACTATTCCTCCGTTTTCGTTCTAATGTCTACTGAACTCCTATGATTTAGTATCCCTACTACTTCAGTAGGAAATAGAGCGCAAGCAGTTTTTTCAGATTTTTTTTCGCGGCCACAACGCTCGCGTTGAGTGCGTGCCGCGAGCCCAATGCTATTGCCTCCGACACCGACCCGTTCTAATGGGATTGAGGAAAAACAGTCCGCTAAGATGATCCTTAGCAGGAATTTGCCGTCAGAGGCGCGAGAGACGCCTTGCAGAGTAGCAGCCTCACCACGCTCGACGATAGTCGCGGCTATGCTTCAGGAGTTGTAGCCGAATCGAGCATCGAGCTCCCTCAATGCATTCGCAGCGTATTCTTGATCCTCGGCAGAAAGATACTCGCGATATCCTCCAACTTTTCCGGCGTCGTATCGCCGACCACGGCAAGCAGGTCTCGAAAATGTTCGGCTGGAGATGCGCGTAGCGCCTCGTACCGGACAACCGTGAAATCCTTTCGACTTGAAAATTCGTTAAGCCAGTCGTTCATCGCCCGGACAATGCCGCGGATTCCAAATCTTTTGTCGCGCAGGAGTTCACTGACAGATTTTTGCTTCAAGGCTGCATCTGCGCTGGGATCGCGCCGCGTCATTTGTAAATAGAGGGAGACGAAACAGTCCCGGGGGTCCCGCACGAGCAAAATAATCTTGGCTTTTCGAAGTTCTCTTCTCGGAACGAGATATTTGCCGCGCAAGCGGTCCCAGCGATTGCCCTTCGTTCGGTGCTCAAAACGATCGTGGGAAAATATTACCCGGGGGAATCCCGGATGATCGTGGCGCCCGGGCTGCAGGGTAAACTCAAGGCCATGCCGCTTGCATAAGTAAGCGCAAAGAAATGTCCGGATCCATGTGCGTCCGCTTTTTGGCGCTGAAAGAATGAGGACCTCCCCACCTGAAAGCAACTTCGCGCGACTACTGAAGTTTCGGCGCGTCAACCGCAGGGAGCGCCGCAAAAACCGCGAAAGCGGGACAGACTTCTCCGGAAGTCCCGAAAGTTCCGTGGGCTGAATCGCTTCACCGGAAGCCATATCCGCCTGTTGCGTGTTGGCCAAGGATCGAGCTGTTATTTCAATCGCCATTCCGGGAATTACTCTTTAGAGCCGGGCTTCTGCCAGTCTTGCGCTCTTGTTGCATAAGACCTCAAAAAGAGGTATTTGTTCAAGCACAAAAAATTGGGGGCGTACTGGCTTCGACTCATCGTTGGAAGCGCAGACGGCATGCCGAGGATGGTTCGTTGGCCTCGTTAAAAACCGGACCAAAAAACAAACGCAGACAACGAAGGTCTCGCTCTCGCGGCTTAATTGACCGCGACGTTTGCCGTGGGACGCCTGCTACGGCGGCAAACGTGGACAGCAGGCTGGCGAATCGGTGGAGCGACCACGCCGATTCGTGAATCGATTTTGTGGACGCTCGGGAGTCGGCAATGTGCCGGCGCATGGCTTGGCTCCTCAGAATTTATCGTCGGATAAACATGTAGATGTTTGCGCGGATAGCGACGAGGACAGGGGTTCGACTCCCCTCGCCTCCAGCCCCGAAAGCTTTCGGGGCTGTCGCGTAGCCAGTCGTGCCAGCGGCGAAAGGCGGCCGCTCACGGGTCACTGGGCACCCGACCTCAGCCATTCACTCCAGATCTGCGGCCGACCGTCCGGATTAGCGCGAGCATAATTGTAGAACGCGCGAACAAATGCGATCCGGTCCTCCATGTACGGCGCCTTCCAGTTCCCGGGCCCAGCCGGACGCAGCACATCGTAGTCGTATCCCAGTAATTTCTGACGCTCCACAATGTCCTCGAGCGATACACGAGTCGCATTTCGCAGCATGTCGTAAAGCACCATGAACGTGGTCGTTCGTCCAAGTCCGGCTTCGCAGTGAAAATGCGCCCACGCATTCTCTGGAAGTGCGCGAACGGCGACAATGAATCGATCGACCGCCTCATCGAGCGGTCGCGTATGGTCTGTAACGGCGACCCGTGCGTAACCGGCGGCAGCAGACGGCACAAGATCGCGTTCGATGCTGGCTTCTTTTATAATCACTTGTTGCGGGACGGCAGATTCAGCATTGCCCTTTTTGACGGGGTGACCTGGCCGAACGGCAATTTCGCTCCCCGGCCCAAGCGATTGCACCCATACGGCTTCGGCCTCTTCGATTTCAGTCTGGCTGCGACCGACATTCGCCCAATCGCGTGTCGCGAACCAGCTGACAGGAAGGCCATTGACAAATATGTGTGTTTCCTGCCGTAGATCGAAAATGGTGACCGGACCATGCATTCGCGTCAGCAAAAGCTTGAGGTTGTCAGCGGTAAACTCTCCGCTGCCAGAGGCGTGAAGATCGCTCAAGCCCGTGCTGGCAGGTGGGTTACCATTACCAGCTTTAATCGGTTCGTCAGTCGTACGAAAGTTCCGCGGTAGTGCATTGGCCAGCTTTAGGTCAATGTCCCAAATCAGCATCGGTGAATCCGCATCGGAGGGTCGGACCGGCGGATTCTTCTGCACCAGCGGAACCGCCGACCAAAGCGCCGCGGGTGCAACAAAAAACGCAAACAGAGTCAGAAGGAACAAGTTGCTGCGCCGGCTGGATTGCGTCATTCGGTGCGCAACGCTTTGAGCGGCTCGACATGTGTGGCGCGTCGCGCAGGGAAAAAACAGGCAAGCATCGCCGCTGCGGCCAGCAGGGCACCGGATATGACTAACGCAAATGGATCGCTCGGACTAACCTGATAAAGAATCCGAGCGAGGACGCGGCCAGCGGCCAATGAAAACAGAAGATCGATCGTCACGGCGAGCGCAGTTTGGATTGCGCCTTGGCGCATGATCAAGGCGAAAATGTCACGGCGATGCGCATCGGTCAGACGAATCAAAGGAGTCGTTCCGTTTCTGGCTAATGTTTGCGGCGGCTGATTCGAAGTAAGTGAGGTTGTAATCATCTGTTGCGTGGCCCGATTTTTGGATGAGATGCGCCCCAAGCTGCGGCTGGATTC
>WNFX01000417.1_pt1 | contig 41113 bp, 39 predicted proteins | sample 5400111 | NCBI WGS metagenome assembly WNFX01 (sample SAMN13153363, study PRJNA577476) | soil metagenome | isolation source: 40 cm soil or saprolite under grassland replicate 1 | place: USA:California | collected 2016-06-15
TAACCAACGCCATCCGAGAAACGCAGCAAAGACAACGCTTATCTCACGGATAGCCCCGGCATAGCTCACACGCGCAATTGAATAGGCTTTTAGCGCTAAGAGGTATGCCAATAGAGTAAAGATGCCAACCAGAACAATATGTAGCCAGTTGATACGCCATTCAGCGACGATGGCACGGCTCCCGAAGCGTTTCACGACAAACGGTGTCACGAAAACGGCGGCAAGAGCGATTACCAGTACAGTGTAGGGCAGTGGAGAAACATGATGTACAGCGGCACCATCAATGGCTGTGTAGATCGAGATACAACAGGCAACTCCTAGAGCCAGAGCCAGTGTACTCTTATTCAATCCAGCTTTTTTGCGTAGAGTCCACAAGTTATTTCCACCTACTACGACCAGCCCAAGCACGAGTAGAGCGATGCCTACAAACCCAAACAGTCGCGGACGTTCACCAAGGAAGAGCATTGCCCAAAGAAGGAGAAACGCCGGTGCCGCTCCACGCGCCATCGGATAGACCAGCGAAAAATCACCATTTTCATAGGCGCGTATCAGCATAATATAGTAAATCGCTTCAACAAGCGCACTGCTAACAAGATACGGCCATATAGAAATAGGGAATACCGGGCTTGTCAACAACAGCGGAGAGAAAATAATTACGCCTGCAGTTAACGCACACCAGATAAAAACCTGCTTCTCTTTCGCACGCTTGACAAGCAGGTTCCACGTGGTATGCATTATCGCCGCTACCAGTAGCAATCCCAATGCAGTCAGCGGCATGTGTTCTCCTTCAAGGTAAAAATGGGATAGATGTTATGACAATATCATTTATTCTATCACCCTGTCTATATATCTGCGTAGCTATAGAGCAATTCATCAAAAGAGGGAAACTGCCACACCAATCAAAGCAGCATCAACCCCCAGGCGGGAAGGAACGATCTCAAGCTCACTATACTTTTTAGTGGGTGATTGGGTCATCAGTGTACTCCGAACTAAGGCAAGCAATAGCTCACTTGCGCTAAGCATACCACCGCCCAGAATCAGCACATTTGGTTCAAATATGTTGATGTATTTTGCAGTCGCGGCACCTAACCAACGCCCTACCTCAGCATAAACTTGCAGCGCGACCGTATCGCCCCGCAACGCCTCTTCTGCCAGTAATTGCTGGCTAAAGTATTCGCGATTACTTAAGCGTTGTAAAAGGCTGGTTTGCTCGCCCCTTCGCAGTGCGCGCTGCACCATTTTTTGCATGGCTTCCATCGAGACCAGTGTATTGATACAGCCGCGCTTTCCACAACTGCACCGCGGTCCATTCGTGGAAACCAGTAGATGACAAACATGGCCTACGTACTCTTGCGCCGATCTTTCCAGTTTGCCGTCTATGAAAAGAGAAGCGCCCACTACGGCATTGACGGTCAGGAAGAGTAGGCGGCGAAAACCTTTACCCGCCCCAAAATGATATTCGCCCAGTACAGCCGCATCAACATCAACATGCAGGTGGGTTGGGAGATCATAGTGTGCCTCGAGTAGATCACACACGGGGAAATCGTTGAGCGAGGGAAGTGTAGGAATTAATAGAGGACGGCGCGTGGTCCGATCAAGTGTACCCGGAATACATACACCAAGACCACGCACACACAAGCCTTCAGATTTCGCATAGGCAAGAGCAGTTTCAATCGAGCGTAAATAAGGCTCAAGTGTGGCTGCCGCGGGACGCCCCCACAATGTCTTGGCATAGCAGCGGTAGCGTATCCTGCCGTGACGATCAATCAATGCAACGGTAGCTCTACTTCCGGCAATCTCCACCCCCACTGCTACATTCTTGTCAGTGTTTTTTCGATGATCGGGCACTGATGACTCTAGTGAATTCTAGCATTTATATAGAACGTACGTTCTATATTTAGCAGTTTATAATAACAGCTACAAGAACAATCACGACACTATATGCAAGAAAAGTATAACGAGGATTGAGAACATTTGTCAAGAGCAAATGTTCCGAATATGTGTACTAGAGAGAAGAGTAGCACATCTTCCTCCATGCGTGGTAAAGTATGAGAGGTGGTATTTCTTATAAGCTAGCAAGGAGCATATCGTGGCCGATACTCGCAATGACAACAATCAGAAGCCCAAAAAGTCTCCTATTTTAGGACAGAGCCATGGCCTCTCCGATTTAGAAGGAGATATGATCCGGCAGATGATTCGTGAAGAGCAGCACTCAGCGCGTGAATTATATATCCCTGCAGAAGATCTGGCCCAGGAAGCAACAACACAGATGTCTCCTGAAGCGGCTCAGGTCATTGAAGATAGTAAAGTTCTCACCATCTTGCATATGTTCAATCGCGATTACCTTTATGGCCAGGGACGCTTTGACGAATACAAGGACGGGCTGCTCCTCAAGTGGGGAGACGGTTATTCCCGCAAGCATATCTGGGCCAGTGTTGAGAACGGCAACCTGTTATTTGAAACCAGCCATATCAAAAAATGTGATAAGTCCTACTGCAATGGCACACATCACGTTCTCTCAAGGGACCTGTATACGAACGTGGACGTGATTAACCAGGAACTGGGTGACCTCTTCCGTAGACCCGTGCTTGAGCCACCTGACGACTAGGACAGAACAGCTATGACAACACACATCCTTGCGCTCGAAAAGGACCTCTTCTTCTCGGTGAAAATGCGCGACACCTTGCGCCATCACGGTATGGAGGTAAAAACGGTACGCACACTGCCAGCTTTCGAGCAAAGTCTGACATCGACCGGCGATGAGAAGCCTGCCCTGGTCATTGTGAATACCGCTACGACAGGTGTTGATTGGGAGGCCGCCATCCGCCAGGCGCGAGCATCTGGTTTCACAGTACTGGCTTTTGGTTCGCACATGGATTTAGAGGCGCGTGAAAAAGCTATCCGGGCAGGAGCCCAGCGCGTTGTCGCCAATTCAAAATTTAGCAGTGATATGCCGGGACTGGTAAAACACATGCTCGCCGAACCACAGGCCTCACCTCCCAGTGGAAGTGATTCAACGCCCCATGGCACTACGCAGGACGCGATAGCCCCACGGGACAAGCAGTAGCCCTTGTCCTAAAGTGCGTTTCTGAAAGGGTATGATCTGGCGGCGATAGGTCCAGCGGTTACGAAGGAAGTCTTTGTGAGAACGGAGTGAGGGCTGCGGTATTATCCGCATACTTTGATAACGTGGACGATGGGCGATGCGTCTGCTCATTCATTCTCCTTTTTTTACAGAAAAACAGGCAAAACAAAAGAGGCCTTCCTACCTGTTATATATACGTAGGAATGACCTCTTATTTCTCATGCGAACATTGGCTCAGTGCTATTTTCGTGCCTCGTGTCCACAACTGCACTTTCTAGTGCCCACAACCGCAGCTTCGTGCATCACCACCGCCACCGGCAGTCTTGAAGGAATGCCCACAGCCACAACTCGATACGGCATTGGGATTATTGACGGAAAAGCCAGCACCCATTAGGCTATCAACATAGTCAACTTCACTACCGCTGATGTAACCCACGCTCATCTCATCTACTAGCACTTTAAAGCCGCTCTGAGGAATGATGGTGTCTCCCTCTTGCTCTTCGTCAAGAGTCATGCCATACTGGAGACCTGAGCAACCACCACCTGCGACGAAGATACGCAGGCCGAGGCTGGGATCGTTTTCCTGAGTTAACAATTCTTGCACCTTGCTCGCCGCGGCAGGCGTCATATTAATAATGCTTGTTTCAATTGCAGATTGCTGGTTTTGCTCGATCATGTTTCTTTGCCTCTCTGTTAGGGCCAAAAGTTAGCCTAAATTTATTCTCTAGATATCTGAAATGAAGATACCTCTTGGGTGTTCTCTACATTTCCACTTGCCCGTATTATATACTGCAAAACGTTAAGCGTCAAGATAAATGGCATCTAATACTATTAAAAGTGAAGTATAGCCTACAGACTGAAACGTTGTTGCACCCGAATCACATTTGCGAGTAGGCCTGGGACATCAGGTCCAGACCCGAATAGCTTTTCGGTTCGACGCTCCTTACCTGCTGCTATACGGCTAATGGCATTGGGAAGAGGCCAGTCTTGTGCTATGAGATGGGCGCCAAGTCCACTGATAATGGCTGAAGCAAATGATGATCCGCTCCAATCGGCCCAACCTGACACATTTTGCTCACCACCTGGAAAGGTTGGCGCGATATAGACTCCTCGCACCGCCTCAGGCAAGCCATTGCTGTCTACCAGTCCATTACTATCCCCACCAAATGCGGCGACCCCCGCATTTGCAGGTGGCATACATGCAGCATTGGCAAAAAGTGACGGCGCATAGCGGCTGTTGACTGAAGCTACACTCAATGTCGACTCGTAACGGGCCGGAACACGCGGCGGGCGCGGCTTCTGCACCTGTTTATTAACGAAAAACGAGTCGTTGCCAGCAGCAGCTACTATGAGTGCACCATGCGCATACAAACTCTCGAAAAGAAGGTGCAATCCCTCTTCGATATGAGTGAGCACACGCACCGCCCCTGCCAGTTGTGTACTCGGCCATTGCCGATGATCAAACCACACGTAGGGCAGACGTCGAATATCAGGCATGATATTCAGGCTAAGATTGATGACAAGGTGTCGGATAGCACCTGAAACAAGCTCCAGTTCCAGGTCTGTCAGCGCAGCAAAGATATTATAAAGATCACCTCCGCCGAAGTCATTGAGGATACGGATTAGTCGAATATGCGCATTTGGAGCTATATCTCGTATGAGTCCAGCCACAAAGACACCATGATCGGGCATAGAATAATAGCGCGGTTCGCTATTGGCTCCATGCCCGGTGCGTACTTCATTAATAATGGGATAGCGATCATATTCAATCTCCAAAGATCCATTCTCGTTGCGCAGGTCAACTGCGAGACGTTGCAAGAGCCAGTTACGCCGCATTGCAGGGCGCATAGCAGTTCTAATTATGCGATCCGGATCGTGTGCGGTATCCAGAACTGCGACTATCACGTCTTCCGCATCGTTGGGATCAAAAGGGAACCCTGCATCAACAAAGGAGATGCGCCAACCAACAGGGAGATTTTCCGCAGCAGCTAAGTCGAGAAGAGGGGCCGGTCGAGGAGGCATGGCAGGTCCCCCATCACAATAGAGCAATGGCGCTGCTGTCGCCAACCAGTTAGGCATAGCGGAAACGACATGCAATCCTGCTTGCGCCAATTCCTCAAGATGTGCCTGGAGATACGATAGCGCCAATGGCATTGGGTCTGGGCTCGAGGAGCCTATCTGACGCACATGAAAAAAAAGGGCGAGCAATGGCTGTTGCCTGTGTAAACCAAATATAAATGAACGGCGGCGCACAGGTGGCATAGTTGGCGTCTCACGCCATCTCCCATCAGTGCCATATGGTTCCAGTTTCATGTTAAATCGTGCAAGCAATGAATTAAGCTGAACACGTATCTGTTCAATTAAAATATCCTGTGTATCTTGAGTGGGCCGACGGTGAAGTCGCACCACCACCACCATCTCCCCAGGTACCCAATAATATTGCTCGTCCGGTATCCCCATCAACTCTTTGGAATTACGAGACATGCACGTATTCCCCCCTATCCTCAATGTGATTTTGAAGTTTGCGAAGCGCTATCCGTTCGTTGGAGCAGTATAGGCTGAAGCGAATGCTACTGATATCAAGGATTATAGCAGGAAAAAGCAGGAAGAAGCAATCAGCAAAAGTTCTGGTACCTGCACACTACACATGCCTTCGCCATAGCGCCAATACCTGCAACGTATCAATTACTAACTGTTCCAGAGGTGCCAACGCAACATACTCTTCCACAGAATGTTCGTTCATAACCCCTGTGGAGATAGTGAAAGCTCTGACCGCCGGTCGGAAGCCGCTTGTATCGCTACCGATGAAAGTTGGCTTCATTTGCAATGTTGCGCCACGTTGCGCAAGAACAGCCCGATATGTCTGCAAAAGAGGTTCGTCAGGGCTAATCTCGTAGCCGCTGGAGTGCGTCTTGAAGCTAACCGCCGCGTGTCCGCCGTAACGTTGGGCTGCGTGCTCAAAGGCATCCTGTATAGCTTGCATGTACTGTTGACGTACCTCTAATGGCTCAAAACTGCGTAGCTCTCCCTCGATAGTGACCGTAGCGGGTATGGCGTTGCGTGCATTCCCTCCAATAATACGTCCAACACTGATCCTCGTCTGATCATCGGCAAGTGAGCCGTGCGGATAGTTTGCCGCGCGAAAGATGTCAATGGCGTTTACTGTCTGTGCTAAATCTTTGCCTGGGTGTCCCGTGCGACCCGTGATCTTCACATCGAACGCCTCGTAAGCTGCGCCTTTAGAGACAACGACACCGGCCTCGTAGGCATTATCGAAGACGATACCCTCTCTGATATGCCACGCTGCACTATCAAAATTTGAAGCGCCACACAAACCAGCTTCTTCTTGTACAGTGAAACCAATCACCAGGGGCGGATGCGGTAGCCGTTGTTCAATGATACGCCTCACAACTTCCAGGATAATCGCAATGCCAGCCGCATCATCGGCGCCAAGATTGGTAGTGCCATCACTGTAGAGAATACCATTGCGCAGAATGGGCTCGTGGCCAAGACCAGGGGGTACACGATCCATGTGAGCATTGAGTAAGAGAGGGGAACCTTCACCAGCTAGTTTTGTGATGAGATTCCCCTGCCCATCGACCTGCGTGGTAAGACCCAGTGAGGCAAGGTATTGGGCCAGGTAAGCACGAATTTTCTCCTCGTGACCCGAAGTGCTAGGAATGTGTATCAATTCGATTAGCGTACTCGTGAGGCGATCTGCATACATGTATAAAATGCTCCTTTGTCCTTAAGGCAGAGTTACGTGTCGATTTCAGGCAAATCAAAGTCGATAGTCTGCTGGCAGAGGTGGTCCAGTTCTTCCACTACAGCTAGGTGTGCGGGATGAGGATGATGCGCCTGCAAGTGGGCTTCGTCAACAAAGTGCATAATAATCCCATGCGTAAATCCCCTGTGGTGCACGCTGCGGTTTCTCCCTACCGAGATGGCAACGATACCAGGAATCACCTGTTGAAGTGCCTTGACGCGCTCAAGAAAGACTGCGAGTTCTTCATCTGTGGTTTCAACTTTTGGTTGGAGCAGAACGAGGTGAGTGATCATTTCAAGCTGCTGAGTCAGGTAAGGATACATCCGCATATTCTGCAGTGGTTTGCGGGTCAGGGATGGGCTCATGATCTTCGACTATGCCCCGTAAGTGCAAAGCAATCGCCTCTCGAATGTTCTTTTGCACTTCTTCGTACGTAACTCCAGTTGTTATATAGCCAGGCAGATCAGGTACATATGCACTATGGTTATGATCTCCTGGTTCGATGATAACAAGATAACGATACATGGTCTGTTCTGCCTTTCGATTTCTCGGATTTTCATAAATATATTGCCGCCCCATCCCAAATATTCTAACCAACATTCTATCATAGCCTGAGCATATGTTCAATTTCATGATACAATTTCTTTGAACAAGCTATTCCAAATTTTCTAACGGGCTGTTAATCGAGCAGCCAACATTGACAAACAACCGCTCATGCCGTTAGAATAAGTCATAATACAGGACTCATCTTTATTTCTTTATCGACTAGTTGCTGGGTGCAGAAGGTACATACTCATCTATGACCATACATCCCAACAATGCACTTGAATCAACTACGACACCACCTGCAGTGTACGTGGATAAGCTCAGCTTTAGTTATCGCTCCCTGGACGACGAGCCTCAACCTAAACGGAAAGCAAACACGCCTGAAGCAGAAACCATCGAACCACAACACACCATCGAAGATATTTCCTTTTCCCTACCCGCTGGCAAGCTTATGCTCATCGCTGGCCCAAGCGGCTGTGGCAAAAGCACTCTGCTAAAATGCCTCAATGGACTTATTCCAAACAGCTATAAAGGAATACTCAGCGGCGAGATACAGCTACATGGACGCCCGATTAAGGGCCTTTCGCTCCGTGACCTCGCCCAAAAGGTTGGCACGATGCTGCAAGACCCTGATAAACAGATTCTGGGCAGCACCGTCGAACAAGAGATTGCCTTTGGCATGGAGAATCTGGGTACGCCTCGCGCAGAGATGCGCCAGCGCGTCGCAGACGTTCTCAAGCAATTGCACCTGGAGCACTACTTAGGGCGAGCAACTTTCGCACTCTCAAGTGGGCAGCTCCAGCAAGTGGCAGCAGCAGGGATCCTGGTAATGCAACCATCGATCTTCTTGTTCGATGAGCCATTTGCTAACCTAGATGCACGAGCAGTGGATGAATTGGAGGGACTCATTCAGGGGTTATTGGCAAATGGCAGCACTGTCATTATCGTTGAGCATAGAGTGGAGGAAGCGCTACGCCTCAAACCAGATAAAGTGCTGCTCATACGTGAGGGGCACCAGGTTTTCTTCGGTGATACGCAGGAATTTCTAGAGATAGCAGATCCAATGCAGGTCAAACTACCCATTGAGTCCACCCTGCGCACACTTACTGATCCGGCAGATGTATTGAACTTGCTCGTTCGTCCGATCACTACCGGACAAGGCAGCAATGTCGCGACCAACGAAGTAATCCTCGAATTTGAGAATGTGTATTTCCGCTATAGTGCGTACTCGGAGGAAGTCCTACACGGTATCTCTTGTCAAGTGCGACGTGGAGAAACCATTGCGTTGCTTGGTCCAAATGGTTCAGGTAAGACAACGCTGGTGAAACAAGCGCTTGGTTTGCTCAGACCTACGAAAGGTAGAGTGCGGTTGTATGGAGAAGATACGCGCAATTTGAGCATAGCACAACTGGCCTCACGTATCGGCTATGTCTTCCAGAGTCCAGCCGCGATGCTTTTTGCTCCCACAGTGCACAAAGAGGTAAGTTTCGGGCCAGAGAACCTGCGTTTTTCACCTGAACGCATCAAAGCAACCTTGCAGGAAGCGGAAGAGGCATTGAATATTACCGAATTTGATACACGTTCACCTTTTTCGCTCAGTTTTGGTCAGCAGAAGCGCGTAAGCATCGCCTCCGTTCTTTCGATGCAAGGGAAAATCTTGCTGCTTGACGAACCCACGGCGGGGCAAGACTATCGCTCTTATATCTCTTTTATGGAATATTTGCGCAGTTTGCCCGAACTAGATGTTCTGCTCTTTATCACGCATGACCTTGATCTCGCACTTCGGTTTACGCAACGTGTTTTGCTTTTGAAGGAAGGCACGTTGGTGGGGGATGGTCCACCTTTACAGGTACTTGCCGATCCAGCAATGTTGGAGGCTTGCAATCTGCGTCCCACTTCTCTGCTTCATTATTTACTGGCTCAACGTAATGCAGTCGTATAGACACATGTAGAAAGGAGATACAGCTTCACATTTTCTTGCCCGGAATCGTTTTATCATTCCAACGATCAACTATCAGAAAGGAGTTACATTCATGGCAGTAACAGAAAAACGTACAGCTTCACAGATATGGGGCGTTGGTGTACGTCAGGTGGTCTATATGGCTCTCGGCGCTGCCCTCTATGCAGCCCTGAGTATTCCGACTAACCTCATACCAATTCCCAGCGCTGGTAACGTCTCCCTACGTCCAGCTATCGTCATTCCTTTATTCTTCGGGGTTGTCTTTGGTCCAGTTGTCGGATTTTTCACAGGCGCTATAGGTAATACTATCGGCGACTTGATCTCCGGATACGGTATTGTATGGTTTTGGGAGCTTGGTAATGGCCTACTCGGCCTTATTGCTGGTCTTGCCGTGTACCTTACCTGGGGCCGCTACGATAATGCTCGCAATATCATTATTGCAGAGATTTTCAGCGCAGTAGGAATAGTCGTCGGTATCGCAATAGCAGCTTATAGTGACATCTGGGTCTACAAGTTGACTGTGGCCGGGTCAACAAGCGAGTTAATTGCCGCAGCAGTCTCAGACCTCATCAACGGACTGATCCTACTACCCATCCTTCTAGTCATCTACAACGCAGCAACTAGACGCATGGGACGCGCGTAGTTACATAGTTTAGTTAAGAGAGTGAGTAGTAGGAGAGAAAATACCTACTTCTCACTCTCAATACTTCCGGGAAACTATCATGCTGATTAACTTTCCTTACATTAAAAGAGACTCAGCTATTCATCGATTGGACCCAAGAACGAAGATCCTGCTGCTCTTAACCTTTAGTCTCTGCGTGGTACAATCATCCAATCTATGGTTTAATCTAGCAGCATTGATCATTGCATTGTTCTATTATATCCAGGCTCATCTAAAATGGTCGGAGACGAAGCGAACATGGAGATTCATCATTGTCTTTATAACAATTCTGACTACCGTGAACTATTTTATCTCAGGTGGGGCTGTGGTGCAGGGAGTAGACCTTAGTCATCAACATATTCTCTTCAGTCTTCCATTTTTTGAATTCAAACGCGGCTTTCCTTTCGTTGGCCCAGCACCGTTGATATTCAGCGTCGAGAGCATCACATTTATGCTTACTCAAGCTATGCGTTTCTTCAGTATTGCACTATTTGCTGTGCCAATTTCATATACTACTCCACCTGATCGCTTTGGTGTGGCTTTCAAAGGCATGGGGCTCTCAGACAAGTTTTCTTACGCGGTTGATCTTTCATTCCGATTTTTGCCGACGGTTGTGCGTGAATTCGGGACAACGCTCGATGCACAGCGGGCTCGTGGATTCGAGATCGACAAGCTGCGAGGAGGCATCTTCAGTAAGATTGCACGATTGGCACCGATGATTGTGCCCGTGGTTATAGGCTCAATTCTGGGTGCAGAGGATATCATCAATGCGATGGAGTTACGATGTTTTGGGATTGGCAAGCGCTCGTGGTTGATTGAATTACATGCGAAGCAAGCTGATCGCATCTTGATTGCACTTGGCCTCATTGCCTTTGTAGCCGTTACAACCCTCAATGTCCTGGGCTATTTCTTCAATAGCGGGCCTTTACATGTCTTGCATACGCAAGGCATACCATACTTTTTGGTTCCATAGCATAAGACATACCCCAAATTACAGTCCTCAGAACGCTTCTCTTTCGTGTACATATAGGGGCATCTAATTAACTGCAAGGGCATAAAATCGACCTTTACTGTGTTACTATAGACAGAACTAACAAGTTGATGGAGAAGTGAGGAAGTATCTTATCATGGTAAAACAATACGACGTAATCATCATTGGCTCAGGTCCAGCGGGCTACACCGCAGCAATATATGCCGCACGCGCTAACCTTTCCGTACTCATGTTCCAGGGCTACCAGGTAGGCGGTCAATTAATGCTCACCAGCGACGTGGAGAACTACCCCGGCTTTGAAGATGGCATACTTGGTCCACCAATGATGGAGAAATTTGAAGCGCAGGCTCGTCGTTTCGGCACTGAGATGCTTCCTGAAGATGTGACCGCGATCGACTTTACCAAACGACCTTTCGAGGTCACAGCAGATTCGGGCGAATTCCTGGCGCGTAGCATCATCATTGCTACTGGTGCCAGTGCGAAGTGGTTGGGACTACCGAGCGAGCAGCGCTTGCAAGGGCGAGGCGTGAGCGCCTGTGCCACTTGCGACGGCTTCTTCTTCAAGAAGAAGGATGTGGCGGTTGTCGGGGGTGGTGATACTGCTTTAGAAGAAGCAATCTTCCTGACGCGTTACACCAACCATGTGACGGTCATTCACCGCCGGGATGCACTGCGAGCTAGTAAGATTATGCAGGACCGCGCTTTTAAGAACCCCAAGATTAGCTTTATCTGGGATACAGACGTAACCGAGATTCTAGGTGAAGATGAGGTTACGGGTCTACGACTCCGTAACCTGAAGACAGACGAAGAGAGCATATTGCCTGTTCAGGGATTCTTCCTGGCGATCGGGCATAAGCCTAACACCGACCTGTTCAAGGGTGTTATCGACATGGATAAAGCCGGGTACATCATTCCGGTAGAGCATACCATGACCAACATTCCTGGTGTTTTTGCTGCCGGCGATGTGACCGATCATCGCTATCGCCAGGCAGTGACGGCTGCCGGTGACGGCTGTCGTGCCGCCATCGACCTCGAGCGTTGGCTAGAAAGCCTTGGTGAGGATGTCGGCGTTGAGAACTGGGATTAAGCGTAACCTGCTAATAGCCAATTATACACGCAAAAACCGCACAGAACACATCGTAATGAGATAAGGGCAACCCTCGCGGTTGCCCTTTTTGCCTACGTTCACACTCCTTGCTCTCACCTTTGCCTGTTTACGCTGTCCCACTTACCACTCCTTTCCTCGCGGACGCTCCTACCAATCTTCACGTTACCCATGCCACTGTCGCCTGCGTTCACCACACTTTCAGGTGGCAAACAACAAAACACGGTATAATGGGTCATCTGTCATCTTGAAAGAACCATGCCCCACCTGTATAATTTTCACAAGCCTGCTTAAGAGGCATAAGTGATAATATTCCCTTGTTTTTAAGAGAGGGGTCAGGACATGAAAGTTACCGATAACCCTGGTGACACTGCTGCCGTCAGTCCACCCGGTATCACAACGCAGCGGCGCGTTTCCCTCTTCGATCAGATCAACATTAACGCCTTCTGGATTGCCAACAACTTTCACTGGCAAGCTCTTTTAGCCATCGTCATCCCCAGTATGATCGTAAAGTTCCTGGGTGACGCGAACAAGGACATCAACCTCACACTGGTCGTTATCTGGGGAACGCTGGTAGCAGTTGTTGTCAACCCATTAGTGGGTGCCATCTCCGACTATGTCACATTTCGCATGGGCCGCCGTCGACCATTCTTAATCATCGGCACTGCACTCAATGTAATCGTATTACTTCTCTTTGCTTTCTCGCCCACCTGGTTTTCATCTACCGCGCTGCTATTGACCTTTATAGTGCTTTTCCTCCTGCTCCAGTTTACCAATAACCTCGCTAATTCCCCCTGGAGCGCCATTATCGCCGACAAGGTTCCACAGAATCAACGGGGTATGACTGGCGGCTTCTACGGCCTTTTTACCCTGCTTGGCACAATCCTGGGCTCACTTATAGCTGGACTGATCGTGAACAAGAATGATCCTCTGCCCCTATACCAGAATGAAATTGTACAGATTTTTTTATTAATTGCGATCGTACAAATTGTTTTCGTCGCCTATACGGTTATTACCGTTAAAGAGACCCCTCTACATGAGCATGCCACTTTTCAAATGAGTACAGTATTGAAGAAATTCTTCTTTAAGCCCTCACAGTACCCCGACCTTTCCTGGGTGCTGCTGGCGCGTCTGCTAGTAATGATGGGTATCTGGGGCGTCTTCTACTTCCTACAGTACTACTTTGACGACGTATTGGGCGGGCCAGGTGTGAAAACTATCATTTTCGGTTCGGCTTTCTCAGGTGAAAAGTTCTCCGGGGCGCTTTTCCTTCCTGTGCTCCTGTTGTTGGCCCTGCCAACCTCGCTTATTGCTGGTTGGATCTCAGATCACAAGGGACGCAAGGTATTAGTCTACCTCTCAGGAGCGATGATGACTATCGTCTGCGTCATCTTCATTGTCTTCCAGAGCCAATATAGCGCTCTAATCGCCGGGGCCTTCTTCGGCATCGGCTACGGGTCATACACCAGTGTTGACTGGGCGCTGACAACAGATGTCTTGCCGCCCACCGATGAAGCCGGCAAGTTCCTGGGTATATGGTCGGCCATGGGCATCCTGCCACAGGTAGTCGGTATCACCATCGGCGGCGTGATCCTGCAACTCTTACGTGACCTCCCCAACCACCTTGGCTACACGACACTCTTCCTCGTGACAATCGTGTACTTCGCCCTGGGTACTTTAGTGATTAAACAGGTACGTGGTGTAAAGTGAACTCTTTTAGATCAAGTCTGAATAATATCATAAATACGCAGCAATAGGAATTTCTTGCTGAACATGATATAGTTATCAATAGTATTCAAACCATCGAAACTTTGAAGCGGGGTAATTTTATTTAGTATGAGTACATCTTTACCTGGTTCTCATGCATCAATTAATTCACAGCCTGCCCGTGATGCTACACCGCGTCGTCTGATTGTCACTGCCGGCGTCGTTATTTTCGCGATTCGTGACTGGTCGCTGTGGGTCTTATTGCGCGATAGTCCCTGGGGACCCCCTATGCGACTTGTCCTTAGCACGGAATCAGTAACTGATGCTGTGGATCGGACACTAGAGGCAGTTCTGGTATGGCCTGCAGGAGCCACACTTTTACAACTAAAGGCTGGCTGGCAAGAGCAGCAAGTCTATGTCTGGGGGAGTGCCGAACAAGGAGCTGCAGTCTCACTGATTCATAGTGTGTTGTTGCGTGCAAATCGCGATGAACTGCGCTCCAACCTGCATAGACAACCCGTACCCAGCCTGCGTGTAAGCTGGAAATCGGTGATGAAGATCGAATCGGGCCAACATGTCCTCGACCCGGAAGTGCATCCCGTGTTAGAGACGGCCTTGAATACGCTTCGTTCTCAAGTCCAGCGAGACCCTGAGATTGTGCTGCGCTATCTTGCTGAAATGAGCTCGATAGGTGCAGTGGGTGCGGCGAACCCTGGCGAAGAGTGGTGGCCGCAAGATCTTCCAGCTGAAATGAGCAGGGAGACACGGCCCCCGACAAATATCAAGGACCCTGCCCCGGGCGATGGTATACTGACGCTAGCTGAAGCGGCATTACTCTACAAAGCGTTTTTCCCACCAGAGGAGCAAATAGACTTATCAAACTTACGAAGACGTTTTCTGGCGACGAATCGACTTGAAGCGTTGGATGAGGAGCGCCCGGTACGTGGCAAGGAGCTTGATTGGCGGCGTGTCAGCCGGGCATATCGGTATACGAGTTCGTGAGGGTCTGAAAGAGGAACGTATCTATGGCAAAGGTTACAACTGGTACTGGTGACACGGGCTATACTGGTCTGCTTGGTGAGCAGCGCGTGCCCAAATATGATCCCCGCCCCGACACATTCGGAACTGTCGATGAGGCTACATCTGCCCTCGGATTGGCTCGTGCAGCAGCCAGAGATCCCAAAGTCAAAGAAATTATCTATCAAATTCAGCAGGAACTTTATCTCTTAATGGGTGAACTGGCAACGCCGCCTGAAAACTATGAAAAGATGGGACTACGTATGACAGTTGAGCATGTAAAACGCCTGGAGCAGGTAGAAGTGCAACTAAAACGCGAAGTAGAAATCCCCAATAAATTCATCATTCCAGGCGATACCCTCGATGGGGCTGCACTCGACCTCGCCCGCACTATTATACGTCGTGCAGAGCGTATGTCCGTCAAACTACTGCATGATGGTGTCATCCAAAATGGCGAGGTTGTACGTTACCTCAACCGCCTCTCCGACCTCGTCTTCATTCTTGCCCGCTATATCGAAGTGAAATCGTCACTGGCCCAGCTACCTGAGTAGTATCCCTTGAGTAGACAAAAGTCCCGGTCATCAGGTTTTCCTTGAAATATTAGTACATTTATTCTATACTTTACTTAGGTGCTTGATGCTCGTTTCTAAACATGTAGTCCACGACACTAAAAGGAGGTATCCTATGTCAAACCATCCAATCGTCCACATTGAAATTCCTGCCCAGAAAGCCGAGGAAGCTGGAAAGTTTTACGGTGACCTCTTTGACTGGAAAATTGAGACTGACCCTACGTACAACTATGTGCAGTTTATGGCGGAAGGTGGCCCTGGCGGAGGCTTTGTCGAGGTAGGGCAGGGTGGAGGCTATTTCCAGTACAAACCTGACAGCCTGCTCGTCTACGTCTCGACCGACGACATTGATGCCACGCTTGCTAAAGTCGAGTCTTTAGGTGGGAAGATTCTCTTACCTAAAACCGAGATACCCCATGTTGGCTGGTGGGGCGTTTTCAGCGATCCAACCGGCAATCGTATAGGCCTTTACACCAGTATGGGTCACCAATCCTGATTGCTTTCTACCACGTGCAGGGTGTCCTCTATGCTCTTTAGGAGTGTGGAGGATACCCTTTTTCTTTCCTTGTAATAATAGTATGAACTCGTGTTTTTAGTAAAACAACATGCGTGTATGATAGAATAAACCTGTGCATTGTATTATCCAGAATCCAGTCCACGAGCTACATCTCTCGTATAGATGAAGGAAGGCCCGAAGTGTCGATTAATAACTGGTCTATCGGCATCGTATGGTTTCTGATGAAAGGTACAGGTACTCTCTTGATGTAAGCAAGAGATACGCCCGAAGGATATAGTATGGAATCGCAGTTTGTTTTCGGCACCAGCGAACATAATCGCTTAACTAGCGATGGCGATGCCTGGCGACACTGGGGACCGTATCTGAGTGAACGCGCCTGGGGTACGGTTCGCGAGGATTATAGCTCCGATGGTTGCGCCTGGGAATATCTCTCGCATGATGCAGCTCGCTCCAGGGCCTATCGTTGGAATGAAGATGGGCTGGCCGGAATCAGCGATGACAAAGGGCGCATGTGCTTTGCCCTCGCGCTTTGGAATGGATGCGACCCGATTCTCAAAGAACGCCTGTTTGGTTTGACTAGCCCGCAAGGTAATCATGGCGAGGATGTAAAGGAAGTGTACTTCTACCTGGACAATACACCGACCCATAGCTACATGCGCATGCTCTATAAATATCCGCAGGCAGCCTTTCCCTACCAGCAACTCATCGATGAGAACGACCGGCGTGGCAGGCAAGACCCCGAATATGAGTTGCTGGAAACAGGCGTTTTTGATGGGAACCGTTATTTTGACGTATTTGTGGAGTACGCCAAGGCCGCTCCTGAAGATATTCTGATCCGCATTAGAGCTATCAATCGTGGGACACAACCCGCTACTCTCTACCTGCTGCCAACCCTCTGGTTTCGCAATACCTGGTCATGGGGTATCGATGACAGCTATCCAGTTTTACGTCAAGGGAGCCAGTACTCACATGATGGACGCGAAAAAGCAAGTCCTTACCTCTTAATAGAGGCACAACACCCGATCCTGGGCAGCTATCATCTGTATTGTGAGGCAACTATGCCCTCCGACGATCTTCTTTTCACTAACAATGACACGAATGTGCAACGACTGTTTGGCGCACCGAACGCCACGCCCTTTGTCAAAGACGCCTTCCACGAATACCTTGTTCACGGTAACTATCAAGCAGTCAATCCGGCGCGCCAGGGCACAAAAGCGGCTGCACTTTACACCCGGACAATCTCTGGGGGGGCATTGTGCAACTTGCGATTGCGACTCACCAAAGTGACGGACTACCACGATAACCCCACGATCCCAGCCTCACCTTTCACAAATTTCGACGAGACGTATAGGGTGCGCCAAGAAGAAGCTGACGAGTATTTCGCTGCCCTCCAACCTGGTCACCTCGACGAGGATCAGCGCCGCGTAGAACGCCAGGCACTGGCTGGGATGCTATGGAGTAAGCAATTCTATCATTATATTGTGGATCAGTGGTTGAAAGGTGACCCCGCCCAACCTCCTCCCCCGCCTGAACATAAACACGGTCGCAATCATGAATGGCGACACCTTTACAACGAGCGGGTGATGTCGATGCCGGACAAGTGGGAATACCCCTGGTACGCCTCGTGGGACCTGGCGTTCCATTGCATTGTATTCGCCCTCATCGATAGCGGCTTTGCCAAGAGCCAGCTTGATCTACTGATGCGGGAGTGGTACATGCACCCCAACGGGCAACTTCCTGCTTACGAGTGGGCGTTCGGCGATGTTAACCCACCTGTGCTTGCCTGGGCTGCCTGGCGCGTTTACAAAATTGACCAGGATCAAAATGGATACGCGGATCGCATGTTCCTGGAGCGTATCTTTCACAAGTTACTGCTCAACTTTACATGGTGGGTCAACCGCAAGGACTCGGAGGGCAAGAACGTCTTTCAAGGCGGCTTTCTTGGGCTCGATAACATCGGGGTCTTTGACCGCAGCGCCCCACTGCCAACAGGTGGCTATATCGAACAAAGTGATGGCACTAGCTGGATGGGCATGTTCTGCCTGAACATGATGACCATTGCGCTGGAACTTGCGCTCACTAATCCTGTCTATGAAGATATTGCGCTCAAATTTTTCGAGCATTTCCTGGCTATCGCTGCAGCCATGAACAACATAGCTGAGGAGGGGATTCGGCTCTGGGATGAGGAAGACGAGTTTTTCTATGATGTGCTCCATTTGCCGGATGATTCTTATCTACCAATAAAGATCCGCTCGCTCGTTGGACTTATTCCGTTGTGTGCAGTAGAGGCGCTTGAGCCGCATGTACTCGATGCGCTGCCGGCCTTCAAATATCACCTGACATGGTTTCTGACCTATCGCCCTGATCTCACTCGCCTGGTCTCTCACTTGCACCATCCAGACACTGGTGAACGTCGCCTGCTAGCGCTAGTTCGAGGACACCACATGAAACGCCTGCTCAAACGCATGCTCGACCCCGCCGAGTTCCTGAGTGATTATGGCATTCGTTCCCTGAGCAAGTATCACGCTCACCAACCCTATGTGCTTCACGTCGATGGCGTTGATTATACTGTGCAGTACGACCCGGCGGAATCACGCACTGAACTTTTCGGTGGCAACTCTAACTGGCGTGGTCCAATCTGGTTTCCCCTCAACTACCTGCTCATCGAGTCGCTCCAGAAGTTTTATTACTACTACGGCGACGATTTCAAGGTTGAGTGCCCTACCGCTTCAGGCCAGTACCTCACTCTGAAGGAAGTTGCCGACGAGCTATCACAGCGTCTTATACGTCTCTTCCTGCGTGACAAAACTGGACGCCGTCCATTCAACGGAAGCAATGAAACTTTACAGCGTGATCCCCACTGGCGCGATTATCTCTTGTTCCACGAATTTTTCCACGGCGATAACGGCATCGGTCTGGGAGCGAGCCACCAGACCGGTTGGACGGGGCTTGTTGCTATGCTGTTCCAACAGCTAGGTGTCCACAGCACAGAAGACCCGATGGGGATATCGGGTGTCGGGCATATGCAAACTGTACCCCTTGGTTACGAGCTACCTGAACGGAGTTGAGCAGACCGCTATCCTCCAGCAAGCGCTGAAAAGCCTGGACGTGCAACTGCATCTCTAGCATGTTTGAGTCAGAAAAGCAGCAAAACTCTCTCTTTACTACTCGTCTCTTCACTCGTTACAATGATAGAAAGCTAAATTTCGATGCAGAAACAGAACGTGTCTGCAGAGGAGAAGGAGTGGTCAGTGGAAATAGTAGTATTTTTCATCATCATCGCCGCAATAGCAAGCATCCTTTCGTCCCTTTGGCAAATCCTCTTGAGCTTCAAGACTTTGCGGCAAGCAAGACGAGATCAACAGAGTGAGAAGCCAATGAGTAGCTATGCTGTGGCGAGCCGTAGAAGCGCGTTTCTCAGTATGGTTAACCTCGGTCTGACAATTTGTCTCCTCGGCTTCCTGCTCTACTTCTTCCAACTGAATGGGACTTCCTCTCAAACTCAAAGAGGAGTGGCTTCTACCACACCCACACCACAAGGTCTCTACAATCAGGCAACAAGCGGAAAGCCGATACTAGATGACTCGTTGAGTGAAAATAGCGCAAACAATTGGAACGTAAGTACCGATAACGCCAACCTAAGCTGTGGCTTCGCTGACGGAGCCTACTTTGCCAGCACACAAAAGAACAATCCTGAGGCTCTTTGCGTTGCTCAATCCACCAACTTTAGCAACTTTGCCTATCAGATCCAGGTGGTGTTTACCAAAACGGCCACTGTTAATGGTGGAATTGTCTTCCGTGCCAATGCGGTGAACTGTAAGTTGTATTACTTTCTCATTGACCCCCGCGGAAATTACTGGCTCTCCCTCTCGGCGCAATGTGGCGGCGTGCCTGATCGTGTATTGCTACAAGGATCCTCTGCATCCATCCATACTGGTCTGAATCAGCCCAACCTGGTGGCAGTCGTGGCCCTTGGGAATACCCTCTACCTGTATGTGAACAAGCAGTATCTTGGGAAAATCAGTGACAGGAACTTGAGTTCTGGTCAGATTGGTGTACTCGCTACGAACCCTACCGCAGGTCCAGGAGAAGTGCTGTTTAGGCATGCACAGGTGTGGCAGTTGTAACAGGCATAACCTTCTTAACTAGAAAGAAGACTTCTAGAACTAGCCGGCCACCATAACTAGCCCGAATACCAACGAAAATTTCTCACTCCCATCAAAATATGGCCTATTTCATGTACTCATGATGCCATTTTCCCTTACAATATCAATATGATCGCAAATGCATAGCAGGGAATATTGTTTCCCTGCTGATTGTACCGAAACAAAAGATCCAACTGATGCGTTACCCCTCTGGGAGGGTCTGAATTCAGCGCTCAACTGAATAATTTGGAGCCGTATGAAAGCACTGGAAGACGAGCCCCAACTCACACTCGAAGCCTGCCATGGTTCAGCAATGGCCTTCGAAGCGCTTGTGATGTACTATGAGCCACGCATCAGGCGTATGCTCTACAGCCTGACACAAGACAGCCAACTGACGCAGGATCTCTGCCAGGAAACCTTCCTTGCAGCGTACCGTGCGTTACCGCGTATGGATGGTGAGGAACTGCATTTTGCTCCCTGGCTTTACCGCATCGCGCTCAACCAGTTGCGAAGTGAGTGGCGTCGCCGTAGGCATGTCACCTGTATTCCATTTGAGCCTCCACATGGATTTGGAGACGATGTTTTCGAAGAACCGAGCGAAGATTACCTGGTGAACGATGAGATCTTCGAGGAGCGGGTAGTAAAGCGTGATTTGATCCAGCGAGTGTTGTATCAACTTCCGCAAGCTTCTGCCCTGTGTCTGCTATTGGATGCCGAGGGGTTCTCATACCGCGAAATAGCCGAGATATTGCAAGATACGCTTTCAGCAGTACGCAGCAGGCTATCTCGTGCTCGCCAGTCTTTTCAACAGATTTACACTAGGCTCGATCGGGAAGGAGAGTTATGAAGCAAGTGGATTTACATAGCTTGCCACCGTGTTCATTGAGTACTGATTGTCTGCGCTTGTTTGACGATCTTGACGAACCAGGCAATACGCAGTTCTCCTTTACAGAGGATATTCAGGATGAGCGACTGCTGGATCTACTACGTTTACATCTACCCGGTTGCCCAACCTGCACAGCAGTTCTTGGCCAGGCGCGCCATGTACATTCTCAGCAACGAGCCATGCTTAGAGATTTTTTGATCGAGAGTGAATTCGCCGTTCCCGCTACGATACTGAAAATCTTTGCCGCGATTCGACATGAAGAGCAAACTGGGCCGCGACCGGATACTTCTGAAATGACCATATATTGATGATCTGATCAAAAATTACATAGTTTGTTAATGCAACGCGCCGGTAGTACGAAGGTGCAGTTGCCGGGATGGGATCGGATTCTGGTTACATCAGGGTGAATCCTCATACTACATACTCTTCCGCCATCATCCGCTTCCAAATTCTGATCTTTGTAAGCCCTGCCTCGCGCAGAATATCCTCTGTTTGCTGATGTGCTTGCGCTACCTTCCAGGGATTATGGGCATCCGAGCCAACGCTTATGGGTGTTCGATGCAATGCGCAGGCTTTCGCGAGCTTGAGTACAAGACTGTGAAAGTTGAGTACATCGTACCCATTGATCTCCAGGGCTACATCCTTTCGCTCCGCTTCTGCTGCCAGGCGTTCAAGTTCTTCATCGAAGGTGGACGGTAGATAAGGATTATTAACGCGCATGCGCACGGGATGACTAACCAAGCTGAAATGGCCACTAATTACAATCCCGTGCAGAAGTTCAAAGTAGCGCAGCCAGAGGGCCTCGCCCTCTTCCCTACTCCACTTGCTATTCATCTCAAATTGTTCACCATCGATTTCATGCACAGAGCCAATTAGAAAATCCCAGTCATATCCTTGTATGAATGATTGGATAAGCTCGTTCTTCCCAGGGATAAAGTCTACCTCGAGACCCAGGCGAGCATCGAAGTCAAATTCCTTGGCCGCTGCATGTACCTCTTCGATGTAAGTTGCAAAAGTAAGCAGAGGGCCCTCAAGTCCCAGATGCTTCAATATGGGCCGTGTTTCCTCCATTTGAAAGACGTGTTCTGAGAAGCCGAGTACCTGCAGTCCTCTCTTCTGTGCTGCTTGCACCATTTGCCCGGTGGAACTGCGAGATACGTGGCTGTGAAAATCTGTATCGATGGTCATGTGAAACGCATTCTCCCTTAAAGAAGCGTGTAATGCCGCTGCTGATAATATCTGCGATGGCTGTCAGTGCTTCACTACCGAGATAGCGAATCCGTCAGTATAGTCGTCATCCATTGCCAGTAGGAGCGACATTAGACGCGGATCGCTGGCTATGCGTTTGTTATACTCTACAATGCCAGCCATCCCTTCATCTGCTGGTTCTTCGAATGCTTTGCCACTGCGTATGCAGTTATCCGAAACAATAATACTACCGGGCCGAGTCAGGCGCAGTGCCCACTCGAGGTACTGGGGGTAGGGGGTTTTATCAGCATCAATAAAGACAAGATCGAAAGGAACTTCGTCCTCCAGTTCCGGTAGCAGATCAAGCGCTTTACCGACTCGTACCTCAGCGCGATCGCTCACGCCCGCCCTGGTGAAGGTATCGCGCGCTAGCCTTGCATGACTAGGATTGATTTCCAGGGTTATGAGACGCCCATTCGGGGGTAAAGCTCGTGCCAGCCAGATGCCACTATATCCACCTAGCGAGCCGATTTCCAGGATTTTTTGGGCATTGCAGGAAACAGCCAATAGTTGCAGCAACTTGCCCTGTATTGGCGAGATTTGAATCGCTGGCAGCCCTGCCTGCTTCGCAGTTGTCAGGGCATACTTTAATCCCGCGTCTTCCGCAGCAAATTGATGTGTAATCGCTGCTTCAATTTGTTGACGTATCTTTGCCTGTTGCTGTAAGGCAGACAATTCTGAGCTATCATTGGTCATGGTAAAAATTCCTCATTTCGCTCACACGGGCCTCCTCAAGTGTTTGCAGTGCCTTCTGCTGTGCAGTGTCCAAATCACCGAGCAAGAAGTAGACCCAGGGTCGGTTGCCAGAAGGCGATCAAGTGGTTCGATGGCGCTGGAGAGCGCACCTCTTGATGCTCTCAACTCCGCCAGTATTATAACCCAAGCAGACAACAGAAAACAATTAGATGACCAATTTGTGCGGAATCATCTCTTGCTCTTTTTCTGCTCATACTTTAAATCCACTCGATTTAAGGAAATTTGACAGAAGATATTACTTGGGAGACAATGAAAACACCAATTTGTGCCAGCCTCCTGGGATACATCCCAGTTTTAAACTTGTAAGACGCTAGGAGTTAGGTTGTGTCTATTGAGAATGTAACTGGCAGGGGAGCCTTGTTCCACCAATACGTTGTGGTTCTTGTCAATTCTTGCAGCATAAAATGTAGTGGCGGAGCTTGTCCCCGCCAGGTTCATTCACTATCCCCAATTGTCTTATGCCTGTTGTTAGTACTCCCGGTCATCACTTTAACTGCTGGGGGAGCATCACCTCTTGCAACACAAAATGCGCTAGTTGGCCCGTATAACCTGCTTTTAAGCTTCTATAGCTTACCTCGTGCCGGTCAAGAATTGAGTATGACGATTGAACCAAGTACTCATGATGTTAGCTTACAGTTTTCCCAGGCTGAGCTCAATCCTGCAAAAGACACTGATGGAAACCCTGTGAAGGTTGCTATCGTTCCTGGCAGCGAGTCCCCCGGAGTCTATGATGTACATGTAACACCGCCGGTGCGGGGAATATGGTTACTTCACCTACAAGTGGCAGGTTCATCAGGAACTGTTTTTGGGGATATACCGATCAATGTTGATGGTCCACCTGCTATCCCAACCTGGTTAGGCTGGCTTATTGGCCTGCTGCCACTACCTTTGCTGATCACTTTTATCTGGTTTCAGGTCCGCTGGCGCAAAGCACAACGTCAGCACTTGCGCCAGGCGATGCTAGAACGAGCTTCGTTAAACCAGGGTTCTTAGCCAGGTTAAGCTCTACGTACTTTTTCAGCAGCACGTTTCGCTCTGTGTCTTACTAATGGATCAGGATCAGCTTGCAAGCGGCTTAGAGTTTCCTGAGCACTGATACTGCTCATCAGCGCGAGGATAGTTGTAATCCTTTGTCGTCGTTCAGGGTTGGCATGGGTAGACCAATCGAGGGCAACAGGAAGTAAATATTCTCCTATTTCCGCATCGTCCAATGAAGGCAATTCAGCAAAAATAGCGACTAATGTATCTTGAGTATAGTCATCTCCCTGGGAAAGTAAAGGCGCTAACGGGTAAAAAACTTCGTTGCTGGGGAACTGTTCCCAGGTATATGTAGCATAAGGATAACGAAAAGGCCAGAAACAGTCGAAGATCATTTTTAGATAGGCGTGTTGTTCATTTGGACTCGAGTTATTGGCTTCGGTAGAAGCTTGCGTTGCTGCTGTAACTATTGTCACAAATACCTGTTCTGGCTGCGATACGTAAGCTGCTTGCACGAACATACGTAACCAGCCTGCGGCCTCTAATCGCGACGAGGACTGCTGGGTATGCTCTACAACTTGTATCAAGGCGTCGGTCAGTTGTTTTCTGGCGATTGCCTGTTCCTCCGAGGGAAGATACCAGATGCGGCTCTGTAGCTTATTCACTAGCTTTGTTAACTGTTTAGGGGAACTAACCTTCTGCAGCTGAAGTAGCAGTTCAGGAATTGAGTCTATATAGAAGTGGCTGACTGGCCGCAATAAACTATGTAGCGGACTCTGCATTATCTGGGTGATTCGATTTGGATATCTCGCTAACGAAATACGTGGATAACGGAACTCGCTCATTTCCGAATTGCCTCCATCTGGGTATATTCCCTATTATCCACCCAATAACATAAGTTAAAAAATAAGTAACATTTGTTACCTTAATTGTAAATAGCTTGCTCTGCTTTGTCAATGAAATCGCAAGGCAAAGATGTTTTTGTGATATGCGGCATTCGGCGTATCCTTATCCGCAAAGCTCCCGAATGCTCCCTACCTTGAAATAGCCTTGCAGAGGGAGTTCGCTCTCAATTGCTTTTTCGACCTTTGATCAAGACGAAATCGTTCGTAAAACTGTCCAGCTGGCCGTCTTGCTTTCGTGTAATTTCGAAATAGCGATGGATATGGTCATTACTCTCTAAAATAAACTGCGCCAACTTCGCTTTTTCGTTGGTGGACATTTGTGAGCGTGCCGTCCAATCATCGTAATCGTGTCTTTTACGGAAAAATTCGAGATGTTCAACGGTTAGGCCAACTTGTTGAAAAAATGCTTGCCACTCGTCAGCCGTATAAGACCTTCCATGCGATGGGTCACGCCACTTCTCTATGAAATTGTCAAATGTATCGAGTTCTGGTTCGCTGGGTGCCATGCAATCGATTGGTAGGAAAATGCCACCAGGTTTCAAGACTCGCGCAACCTCTTGCATAAATTGGGGTATGTTCGGAAAATGGTGGGGAGCGATACGACAGGTGATGCGGTCGAAAGTTGCCGCGCAAATGGAAGCTGCTCAGCATCTGCTACTTGAAACCTGGCGTTGGTTACCCCTTGCACAAGGATAAAATCGCGCGCTTTTTCGAGCATACGTGGAGTTAGGTCGGTGACCATCACCTGTGCCACGTAGGGTGCTATGGCAAGGGCCGTGTGTCCACCACCGGTGGCGATATCAAGCGCATGAACCTGTAAATTCCACTCTCCCAGCTCAATAAGTCGCTGCAGATCGTCTCCAGTGCGGTGTGCGAAACTGGCAACATAGCTTTCTGCTGTGCGCGCGAAATAATCTTGTACCTGTGCTTTCTTGTTGTTATTAGCTTGCAGAGCATCTGTCATGCCTGGTAGTGATCCCTTCTATTCTATTCTGGCAGCTTCTCATTTAGTCGCTGGGCGATCCCTTGTGGTCACGGCCTTGGTGGCCTCACAAACCTGCCTTGTTACTATTCATTATATAACTTATCTGTTTAGAAGGATGTATATTTTCCTATTTAAGCACATCAATATCCGAGCCTCTTTCCACTTGAAACGTTTTGCTAATAATTGTCGTGTTAGAAGAAGAGCGAATTTGGTGTCTACCGAAAGAGTTTGAGTGTAATCAAGCATCAAAATACAGAATCATTATCGGAAAGATTGTAAGCGGCGCGGCTACAAAAATGATCATTCTCGTAGAGAGTGTTTTGACCATTGGCTCATTCTCAAGGATGAGGAGTTGCATTCATCGAAATCGTATGCCCTCTCGACCAGAGTAGGCACACAAGTACAAGATAAGGAGAACTCTATGTTTACACTCCTGGGCGAGGTCCCGCTCATCACAATTAGCGTGGGTAACTTTCATCTTGCCCTCTATCTCAGTCAGATCATGTACTTTCTTGTTGCGGCACTTGTTGGTTTTGTTGCAGAGTTCATTGTAGGTTGGCGGCTCCCCTTTGGCATCATTGGGGCAATCATTGCGGCACTCGTGGGGATTTGGATCGTCAACAATCTGGTGATCCTCATCATTCCTGGTGATCCTGTTCTCTTCGGGATTCCGCTCTTCAAAGCGCTCATTGGAGCTATCCTGTTTACAGCACTCTGGTACCTGCTGACCTACCGCCTCTGGCACCATCGTCGCCCGTACTATTCACGTAGAGCTCCGGCATAAGCGAGGATCGTTTTGAAAGCATGATGCTCTCTTACATGCCTCAAGTTATCTCAAATGGCTACAGAAGCCCTACAATATTGCAGGTAGTGAGCACTTCGCTCCTTCTCTGGTCATCAGGGCGGTGCAATTCACCGCCCTTTCTTTTTGCATAAATATCAGCTACTTCCCAGTTCATCCACAACAAACACTTGACAAGCGTTGAAAAGCACTTCACAATAGGCTGCGATTACCGGTTAATGACACATACACGGAATAGTCTAATATGCCCAGGCTTGAAGGCTCCGTTGAGAGTATCGTCTTTCGTAACGAGGATAACCATTATACAGTTGCGCGCTTTCGCCCCAACGATAGTGGGCGGCTATTTCGCGATGATCTGACGACCATTGTTGGCAGGCTCCCAGGTGTGCATGTCGGCGAACTACTGTCGGTGGAGGGGGAATGGGAGAGGGACCCGAAATATGGCCGTCAGCTGCATGTTACCAACTTTACCCAGCGCCTTCCCGCTTCCACCGAGGGCATCACTCGCTACCTGAGTTCTGGATTGATTAAGGGTATTGGTCCAAAGAAAGCCAAGCGCATCGTCGAGCACTTTGGTGAGCAAACCCTGGCCATTATCGAACAGCAACCGGAACGACTAAGTGAAGTGAAGGGGATAGGTGTGACGGATCGTGAGCGGATCCTTAAATCCTGGGCAGAACAGAACGAGATCAAAGAACTTCATCTCTTTCTGCAATCTCACGATGTGTCGATGAACCTGGCAACGCGTATTTATAAGCAGTATGGCCAGGAATCGATCAAGGTCATTCGTGAGAATCCCTATCAATTGGCACAGGATGTGAGTGGTATCGGCTTTCGCACTGCAGATGAAATCGCTGTGAAGCTTGGGCTGCCACGTGATAGCATTCCACGAGTCGCAACAGGACTGAAGTATGTGCTTGCGCAAGCAGCGAATGATGACGGCCATTGTTTTTTACTTGAAAATGAATTGATGCGCCGGTCCTCAGAGATCCTGCAAGCGCCATATGAACTATTAGCTGCTGCCATGGACCAATTGCGCGGGGAGCGGGACGTATTTATCGAGCCTCCTTTGCCCGTTCAGGGAAATATGCCCTCGCAATCAACAGGCGAAGATGAATCATCTGCCAATGGAGAGGTACAATTTTATGCATCCGGAGAAGAACTGGCTCCGCAGCAACGTATCTATTTCGGACCTTTCTGGCATGCCGAAAAAGGCACAGCACGAATCCTGCGTTCCCTCTTGCGTTCGCACAGCAAACTTCCGCCCGTAAGCCAGCACCACTGGAATGCGGTCTTCAACTACCTGGCGCAGAACCGCAACATGCTTCTGACTGAGAAACAACGCCAGGCAGTGCAGATGGCCTACAATTCGAAAGTAAGCATCCTGACCGGGGGGCCGGGAACCGGAAAATCGACATCCATTCGCGCATTGCTGATGGTGTTGCGCAAGCGCAAGATCGAGGTTGCCCTGGCAGCGCCGACCGGGCGAGCGGCTAAACGACTTACTGAGGCTACAGGAGCAGTTGGTTTTCAGGCAAAAACACTGCATAGATTGCTAGAGTATTCACCTCATGACAACACCTACCAGCGCAACGAAGAGAATCCACTGCCCTATCAGTTTGTGATCGTCGATGAAGTATCGATGGTCGATATACTGCTCTTTTACCACCTGTTGAAAGCACTACCACCCAATGCTCATCTCATGCTGGTAGGTGACGCTGATCAATTACCCTCCGTCGGCCCAGGCAATGTGCTACGCGATCTATTGCGCAGTGAGGCAATACCATCGGTAGTCTTAACAGAACTCTTTCGCCAGGCCCAGCAAAGTCAGATCGTGGTGAATGCTCACCTTATCAATGCGGGGCAAATGCCTTCCTTGAAAAGAGAACCAAGAGGTGACTTCTTCTTTGTTGCAGAGGAGGATCCGATACGGGCCCAGCATCTCGTACTTGATTTTGTGCAGCGCCGTATCCCTGCGCATTATCATCTCAACCCCATGTCTGATATCCAGGTGCTTTCACCTATGTATAGGGGCCCACTTGGAGTTACCAGCTTAAATGAAGAACTACAGGCGCGCCTGAACCCCAGTGCTATCGTCTCGTTGGAATGGGGTGGTCGAACACTGCGTCTTGGGGATAAGGTGATGCAAGTGCGCAACAACTATGATAAAGGCGTCTTCAATGGCGACGTAGGTTGGATACGTGCTATCAACAAAGAAGACTCGACCATCAAGGTGGAATTTCTGGAAGAGGCGGGACCTCTGCTGGTCGGTTACGATTTTCATGAGCTTGATGAACTCGTGTTGGCATATGCTGTGACCGTGCATAAGAGCCAGGGTAGTGAATACCCAGCAATCGTACTGACGCTTGTCAATCAGCATTACATGCTGCTCCAACGCAATCTGCTCTATACAGCCATTACTCGCGCAAGGCGTCTCTGTGTGCTAGTTGGCCAGCTGCGTGCACTAGAGGTCGCTATCAGGAATAATAGAGTAGCACTGCGCAATACAGGGTTAGCGGAAAGACTGATCCCCTTTGTTCGAGCGGGGCTAGAGGAATGAGGATAATTGCAAAGATATATTTCAGAATCAATCAACAAGCCATCTCCCCTGATCTCTCTGGTAACTATTCAGCAGGGGGTTCCAAGGGGCCTGCAAGGCCCCTTGGCGGGGTACGGGGTGCCCCGCCTTCCTCCCCCACCCCGCCGGAGGCGGCGCAAGAGACAAGAGACCTGAATAGGTACTCTCTCTGAATGGAATATAATAGGTACATTGTTTGTTTTCATAAGTGAAACAGGTTTGAGCTCCAAGTAGGCCTCAAGTTCAATGCGAATTAAGCCTGTCCCCAAGCAACTTTTTATCATTTCCATACTTTAATGAACTTTAACGAAATACCCAGAGTCTCGTAAACGGGGACGCCACACCCGTAGGGCCCGATTTATCGCGGCCATCGCCGATTTATCGGCCCACGGGAAACCCACCACCTACCCGGCTTAATGTGTTAAAACTCATTAAAATATCACCGCGCCATGGCATGTATGCACAGAAATATCTTTCCATGACGCTGCGCGCTCTCGAAAAGAGGGATTACTTACCAAGGAAAGGATATGGGCATATTCTTCCAACAAGAATCAACTTTGCCCTTACTTGATACCATGACAAGTGCTCAAAACACTTTGACAACTACCCAATTTGAAATGCAAAATATCGCAGAACTTCAAGACAATGCTCAACTTCTCCCTGCCACTCCCGATGCGCAAAACGCCTTCTTAGGATCTGGTGTACTGGACATTGTCCAGGATGGGTTTGGCTTTCTCAGGAGTGAGCGATTCTTACCAGGTACTCTAGATGTCTACGTCTCTGCTTCGCAGATCCGTCGCTTTGAGTTGCGTCAAGGTGACCTGGTAGCAGGTCAGATTCGCCCGCCCAAAGGACACGAACAATACGCAGGGCTGCTGCGCGTCGAGTCTGTGAATGGGCTTGACCCGGAGCTGGCAAAACGCCGCCCACATTTTGACACCCTGACCCCGGTTTTCCCACGTGAGCAGTTCAACCTGGAGACCGGGTCGGCTAATCTCTCAGGTCGTCTCATCAACCTGGTAGCTCCGATTGGACGCGGACAGCGTGGCTTGATCGTTTCTCCTCCTAAAGCGGGTAAAACTGTGCTTCTGAAATCTATCGCCAACTCCATCACCCAAAACCATCCCGATGCCCATCTGCTAATCGCACTGGTAGGAGAGCGACCTGAAGAGGTTACCGATATGAAGCGCTCCGTGGATGCCGAGGTCGTCAGCTCCACCTTTGATGAACCAACTCATGCGCACACTCGTCTCGCAGAAATGGTGCTCGAGCGAGCCAAACGCCTGGTGGAAGGAGGACGAGATGTTGTAGTGCTCCTGGACAGCCTGACGCGTTTGAGCCGCGCCTATAATCTGGCAGTGGAACCCAGTGGACGTAGCCTTTCTGGTGGTCTTGATCCAGCAGCCCTGGTGCTACCCAAACGCTTCTTTGGTGCTGCCCGAAAGATCGAAGAAGGCGGCAGCTTGACCATCATCGCCACCTGCCTGGTAGATACAGGTAGCCGCATGGACGATGTGATCTACGAAGAGTTTAAGGGAACCGGCAATATGGAGCTGGTACTCAACCGGAAATTAGCCGAACGTCGCATCTTTCCTGCCATCGATATTGCTCTATCCGGCACGCGTCGCGAGGAATTGCTCTACGATGAGAAGACCTATCGTGCTGTTATCACCATGCGTCGCATGTTCTCAACGCTGTCGGAGCAACGCGGCCTCGAAGCAATGGAAGCTATCCTCCAACAGATGTCCAGAACACGTAACAACTCAGAGTTTCTGGCGACCCTCACGAAGAGTCTTGCGTAACATTCAAATACTCTGCGTATGCTCGTTTTTGTCCCTGATGGAAGCAAATCGAGCATACGCAGAGTATTTCAGGGACACTTGAGGTCGGAAATCGGCGCATCCCAGCATTTTGATCTCTGCGACACTTGCTTAATTCCGAGTTGGCAAGTAGAATATAAACTAGATCAACTTTGTTATGTATAACATGCAATGGAAACGCATTGCATGTTATAGTGTGATCACGAACCCACCATTCAGAAGTAGGTTTGTGAAAGAAACTATACTTATTTAGGGAGGACATAGCGAATGTCTGGTACAGAAACAGCGGCGTCGGGCGCAAGCACCACGTCAGGTTACGTTCATCCAGAGGTGTTAGTCGAGACAAGTTGGGTTGCTGAACACCTTAACGATTCCACTATCCGTCTCATTGAAGCCGATGAAGATGTGCTGCTCTACGAAGTAGGTCACTTACCCGGAGCAGTCAAACTCGACTGGCATGTCGATGTGCAAGACCCATTGGACCGTGACTTCATAGATCAACAGGGCTTCGAGAAGCTCATGAGCCGCTGGGGCATCAGCAATGATACAACTATCGTTCTGTACGGTGATAAAAATAACTGGTACGCCTGCTATTCGTTCTGGCTGTTTGCCATGTATGGTCACCAGAACATGAAGATCATGAATGGTGGACGGCAGAAGTGGGAAGCTGAGGGTCGCCCGTTCGTTAAGGATGTGCCCCATTTTGAACCTACCACCTATCATGCCCGGCCGATGGATGAGTCTGTTCGTGCCTTCCGTGATGATGTTATGAGTGGGCTACAGGACCCCAATCGTCGCCTGATCGATGTGCGATCGCCACAGGAATATACCGGTGAATTGATTCACATGGTCAATTACCCCCAGGAGGGTGCGCAGCGTGGTGGTCACATTCCTACCGCCAAGAGCATTCCATGGGCAACGGCGGCTAATGCTGATGGTACATTCAAATCGGCTGAGGACCTGCGCCAGATCTACGGTGGCAAGGATGTGACACCCGATAGAGATGTTGTCACCTATTGCCGTATTGGCGAACGGTCCGCACATACCTGGTTTGTGCTGACTCATTTGCTTGGCTACCCACGTGTCCGTAATTATGATGGATCCTGGACAGAGTGGGGCAACCTGGTTAAAGCGCCTATTGAGAAACCCTAACGAACGAACTTGACACCCTATTGGGTGATGCTACACAATGAGAGGGCGACGCGCTTTGCATCTGTGGATGCAGTTCGTAGTCGCCCAATATCATTTTTTCTAACTAAAGGAAAATATACACTTATGGATCGTCAAGAAGCCATTGAATTTTTAATGGATCATTATGAAAATCCGCGCAATTATGGCCCATTATATAACCCTGATGTGAGCCTCACCGGTGGAAATCCGGGATGTGCAGATATTATCACTATGCATGCCCGTTTTGATAAGGATGGTAAGTTAGAGGCAGTCAACTGGGAAGGTGAGGGCTGTACAATTAGTAGTGCCGCAGCATCCTATGTGACGGAGATTACCAGAGGCATGACAGCGGAAGAGATCGAGAAAATGAACTTTGAGGATCTCATTGAGCAGCTTGGCCGAGAATTGGTGATGACACGCCCAACATGCGCGACATTGGCGCTCGGTACCCTTAAAAAGGGTGTTTATGAGTATCATATGCACCGGAAAGCTGCGGGCACGCCATATCCTACTAAATCTCCCGATGAATCGTCATCGTCGTCTTCATCATAAAGACCACGTAATTAATGTCATCGCATCGTGCCCATTTTTTGTGTCAATTAGGCAATGGATGCAACAAATCGTACCCATTTATCCACTACGAGAGGTTATAAGCCACACGCCATTCGGCCAGAATCTCCAAAGCTCGCCGGTGCAACTTCAGGTGTTCTGGATCATTAAGCCACCGGCTTACGCCTGATGGATGAGGTAAGGGCAGAAACAATACCCCTTCGCGTTCCACAAAAGTGCCAATTATATCTTCTAGTTTCATCTTGTCTTTACGTCGCCTATTCTCACTTGATGAGTCTGTAGAGCGCTCTACCGGATACTTCCCTACAAACTCATTAAAAAATACCTCGATTGCCATAGTCCCAACTAGCAGAACAATCTTGGGCTGTAAGAGTTGTAACTCTGCATCAAGAAATGGCCTGCACAAAGCTACCTCGGCAGGGGAGGGACGACGGTCTCCGTCCCCTCGGAGATTGCGTCCTGGGTCACAACGAGTGAGCGAGCTAAGGTAGATGTGTTGGTGCAAATAACCAGGAGGGAAACCTGCTTGTTCAAGCCATTTCTGTAAAATAGTGCCTCCTGGCCCACTGAATGATCGCCCTTTAGCAACCGAACGATGTCCGGGAGCCTGCCCAATCACCATTATTCGATCACTCGGTCGCCCATTTACTAGTGGACGAGCAATGGTAATAAAGCCGTGTTCTTCGCAGAGGCGGCAGCGAAGAATACGTTGTTGTAGAGCCCTGATTGCTTCTGCTCGCCCGGTCTCTTGCCCTTCATTACTCAAAATCTTCGTCATAGTAGGCTGCCAGACTAGGTCGTTTATAATCGCGAGCGAGGTGTCGGTACTGCGCTCGATAATAGACAAGGGGCGCTTTCTGGTCTTTGGTGAGCTGGAAATACGCTTCACCTGCCTCATTGCTACTCCATTCAGTCCGGGTATTATGCTCCTCATCCGCATCACTTGCAAAGGCCGCCTGACCATCCGTACCCATCGCCACAACCTGGCTCAGGAAGATTACATGGTCGCCCCCTGGATATTCGGCAACTATCTTGCAATCGATAAATGCCAGCGCTCCATCTAGAATTGGGGAGCCTGTGGCGGCAATTTGGTAGCTTGCATGACAAAAATGCACGTAGCGCTCCTCTGAAGTGGTCGCAAAGCAACGTGAGAGAGTCTCCTGCTCACTCGTTAGGATATTAACGGCGAAATTTCCACTGTCTCGAATAAATGGCAGTGCTGTACTGCGTAAATCAACGCAGATCAAAACTAAGGGCGGGTCAAGCGAGACCGAAGTGAAGGAGTTGACTGTCAGCCCTGCCAGCCCCTCATGGCTACGAGTAGTTACTACGGTAACACCGGTTGTGAATTGGCCCATTACTTGGCGGAAAAAATCTATTTCAATGGTCATCTACCAGCCAGTCCTTTAGTGAGAAAATGCGCATCGTTTTATTTTGGTTGCATTTAAATGCCATGCTTGCACTGTAGTATCATCTTCTGTATGCTTCTTGTCAACTGTCCGAAAGGTCAGTGGTGGCTGGTGTAGCTCATTCATGAGTTGACAGAGCCTATTCCAGTGAGTATACTGCCGTATATCTATAGTTGTCACCAGGTGGCCTGAGCCGTATGCTCGGGCAGAATAATGAATCTTGCAACACAAAAAACTCAACGGAAACAACTTCAAGGAGGCCTGCGGGCACTGCCTGCACTGATCCTGTTACCTGCTTTGAGCTGCATGCTGCTAATCGTCATCCTACTCGCCGTGAGTTTTGGTTCGACGCCGATTCCAATGAGCACCATCACACAGATTCTATTGAATGGTACAGGTTTGTTCCATTTCGCTCGTCTGTGGGATCCCTCTGTCGAAGTTATTGTGTGGCAGATACGTCTGCCTGTCGTTATTGGTGCCGCTCTGGTCGGTTCTGCATTGGCTGTAGCGGGTGTTCTCTTTCAGGGCATGTTACGCAATCCCCTTGCGGACCCCTACCTTATAGGTACCTCTTCAGGTGCTGCATTGGGAGCAGCTATAGCCTTTGTACTGCCGTTCGACACCCTCTATGGTTCATTCTTCTCGTTGACACCGCTGCTGGCATTTGTGGGTGCAATGCTCACGGTCTCGCTAGTCTATGCTATCGCTCGTGTTGGTGGTCAGACCCCTGTCGTGACATTGCTATTGGCCGGCGTGGTCATTAATGCCGTTCTGGTAGCATTCCAGACACTCATTTTGACGCTCAGCCCACATGCTCAGTTTAGTCTACAGGCCCTATTTACCTGGCTCTCCGGTGGAGTGACTGTAACTAACTGGTCCCCAATTGTCGTGGTTGGGTCAATCATTCTAGCCGGGATCGTGTTTTCCCTGATACTTTCAAATGTTCTCGATGCCTTTGGATTGGGCGAAGAGGGAGCAGCACACCTTGGACTTCACGTCGAGCGTTATAAATTGCTGATCATCGTAGTTGGATCACTATTAACAGCTGCGGCTGTCTCCATAAGTGGGCTGATTGGTTTTGTAGGCCTGATAACGCCTCATGTGATGCGCCTGTTACTTGGACCTCGCCACCGCTTACTTCTTCCAGCCTCTGCTCTGGGTGGAGCTATCTTTCTGACGCTGGCTGATCTGCTTGCACGTGTTGTGATCGCACCTGCAATTTTGCCAGTAGGCGTTTTTACAGCCCTCGTAGGTGCACCCTTTTTCTTAATCCTGCTCAGAAACCATAAGCGAGCATACCGATGGTAGATCAAGGAAACAATCTAAGGGCCAAATTCACTGCACCCAAAACAACGCATAATGTCTTAGTAGATGTCGAAGGAGTCACCTTTGGGTATGGACGTGAGCCAATTTTATACGATGTGTATGTGCAAGTTGGCAAAGGCGAAATGGTCGGACTACTGGGACCGAATGGCTCTGGTAAAACCACTTTGCTTCGCCTGGTGAGTGGTGTCTTGCGTCCACAACAGGGGAAAGTTGTTTTGGAGGAGCGCGACCTGCAAGACTGGGGACGGCGCGGTACTGCTCAGCGCATCGCCGTGGTTCCCCAGGAATTACACATGCCTTTTGCTTTCACCGTTGAGCAAATGGTGAGCCTGGGACGTACCCCTTATACCAATCTGCTAGGCTCAAGAACTAGCCGTGATGCGATCATAGTACAAGACGCGATGCATGCCACTGATATCACTCCGCTTGCCGGGCGTATCTTCAATGAATTGAGCGGTGGTGAACGGCAAAGGGTGATGATAGCAATGGCATTGGCGCAACAACCACAATTGTTACTGCTAGATGAGCCAACCGCACATCTCGACATTAAATATCAGATCGATATACTTGAGTTGGTGCAGCGACTAAATCGTGAACGTGGTGTGACTGTCATTGCTGCCATGCATGACCTGAACCTGGCGGCGCGCTATTTTCCGCGCCTCCTGCTATTCCAGCGTGGCGTAGTGGCTGATGCTGGACCCGCCGAGGTCTTAGAACCACACCTGCTCAAGCGTGTGTATGGCATAGATGTGCAGGTGGGTATCCTGCGAGGTGCAGAGCACCTGAGCGTCTTGCCACCTGGCCGCGAGGATGTAGGTGGTCAGCGCGAGGAAGAGATGCATCCTCAAGTGCTGGTCATGGCAGGAGGAGGTTCCGGCGAACTCTTGATGCGTGCATTTGCAGACTCCCAAATACCTTTCATAGCTGGAGCACTTAACATCGGTGATAGTGACCACACCCTTGCGCTACGTCTTGCCAGCGAAGTAATTACCGAACAACCCTACGCGCCGATCTCTTCGGAAACGCTGGATCTGGTACATCAGAGCCTGATGAAGGTAACGCTGCTAATTCTTTGTCCGATGCCTATTGGTCCAGGTAATCTCGCCTTACTTCAAGAGGCACTCATAGCGGCACGTCGTGGGTTAAGGGTTCTTTTGCTTGCTCCTCCTGTACTTAGTAGTAAGGCTAAGGAACAGTTGACACCCAGGATCAATGGTGAAGTCTTAGAACAAACAGGTATAACTTCACGGGACTATACAAACGGCGATGGTTTGAGAGTGGTACGCGCCTTGCTGGAGGCAGGGGCTACAGTAGTAGAATCTGTAACAGAGGCTGTAGAAGCAGCCAAAAAAAGTGCTATACTTGCAGAAACGCAAGAGTGAATGCTCCTTGCAGTAGCATTCTTGCGATCAACCAGGAGCATACTTGCAAGCAGCAATTCATAGGAGTATACTCCATATGGCAACACGAAGCGCCCATTTGATGAAGCGCAACGATTGTTTTCGTAAAAGCATTTGTGCGAATTAACACTCTGTAGAAATTGCAATAATATGCAGAATGAAGAAAAAGTGACCGTATTGTTGCGCCTACCATCGACACTAAGCACCTACAGTGGAGGCAAAAGCCAGATTATTTTGCAAGCCGATACCGTAGAACAGCTTTTAGATGTCTTAGAGCGCCAACACCCCCTGGTATGGGAGCGTCTTTGCACTGAGCACGGCCATGTACGCAATCATGTCAAAATTTTTGTCAACAATGAACTGATCACAGGTAATGATGGGCTGAAGAAACTACTCAAGCCTGGTCAAGAGGTAATTGTACTTCCTGCAATTTTAGAATCCTGAAGCATATCATCACCCCACAACCCAAGGCTACCACAACAATATGCTATATTCGCCTCGCAATCTAACCGATTCGGCAAAAGCATTTCCACATGGTATACTTTAATGAACTTTAACGAAATACCCAAAGTGTCGTAAACGGGGACGGCGCACCCGTAGGGCCCGATTGATCGCGGCCAGCGCCGATTTATCGGCCCACGGTAAACCCACCACATACCAGGATGAGTGTGTTAAAACTCATTAAAGTATTGCCATATCAGTGTCAATCCCTGGATAGATGTGAGCTATTTCAAGTATGCAGACTGAGCCAAAGAAGGAATCCATCACCGACCAACCCACTCAAACGATTTTGCCCACATCCTCAAAGGTTACTATCCCCGCAAAACGTTCACTAGGGCCCTGGCGAGTACTACGCAATCGCAACTATGCGTTGCTGTTCTGGGGTCAGTTGATTTCATCGGCGGGAACACAGATGCAAGTGGTAGCGGTTGCCTGGCAGGTATATCTGCTCACGCATTCAGCCATAGCTTTAGGCTTGATTGGCCTTGTTCAGGCGATCCCTCGTTTGATCTTCTCGTTAGTCGGTGGTGTTTTTGCGGATATGTTTGATCGGCGCAAAATGTTGCTCGTGATCGAAGCGGTACTTGCGACAACGTCAGCCATGCTGGCGCTCTGTACCATCTTCCATGTGATAAATATCGTTATTATTTATATTGTTGTTCTGATAGCAGCCAGTGTTTCCGCATTTGAATTCCCGACCCGCCAGGCTATCATTCCTGGCCTGGTACGCCGCGAGGAGATGGCTGATGCGATGTCACTGAGCATGGTCATGATGCAGTTAACCTCTATTATCGGCCCGACTGCGGGAGGTTTCGCCATCGCATGGATAGGGGTTGCCAATACCTACTGGTTCGATGTCATCTCCTATTTCGTCGTCATTGGATCATTACTACTGATGGTCGTACCGCGCATCCCTGCTGAAAAGCGAGCGCGGGCCGGCATAGGTGCACTTGTAGATGGTATGAAATTCCTGCGTGCTCACCCGGTGATCCTGGCCGTCCTTTCGCTTGACTTCTTCGCCATGTTCTTCGGCTCGCCACGAGCACTTCTGCCTGTTTATGCCAGTGATATTATGCACATTGGCCCACAAGGACTCGGAATATTATTAGCGGCAACCTCGATTGGCGCGGTTGTCCTTGCGCCATTCACCGGGCTGATCGGGCGCATTACACGCCAGGGTCTAGGGATAGTGATAGCGATCATTGTCTGGGGTCTGTGCATTATAGCTTTTGGTATCTTTCCTACTCCATTATGGCTTGGAGTCTTATTCCTCGCCGGAGCAGGCGCAGCAGATATGGTCAGCATGATTCTGCGCGGCCTGGTAATCCAGCTAACAACACCCGACGAGTTTCGCGGCCGTATGAGCGCGGTCAATGCCATGTTTGTGATTGGTGGTCCTATGCTCGGTCAGTTCGAATCCGGCCTAGTCGCCGGTTTATTTACCCCTGAATTCTCGGTTGTAAGTGGTGGTCTGGCCTGCATTTTCGCCACTTTAGCAATCGTAGCCCTTGTTCCCAGCCTCATACGTGTAAAAGTGAAATAACTGCCAAAAGCAGGGTCCAGGGGCGCAGCCGCTAGCAGGGGTTTGGAGCCATGCGGTTTTTGTGCTACTGCTAGCTCCTGCACTCGGAGTCCAGGGGCGCAGCCCCTGGCGGGGGTTTGGGGGTGTCCCCCAAGCTTCTCGCTTCTTCGCCGCCGCAGGCGGCGAGAGAAAAAAGACCCATAATATTAAATCCCTTGTATTTTCGCCTCAACTCATGCATAATGCCTTTAAATAAACGCTGAGGAGGCACGTGGTACATGTTGGCAAAGGTACGCAGCTGCGCAGTCGTTGGCTTAGAAGGCGCACTGGTCGAAGTAGAGGTCGATCTCTCCAACGGCCTGGCGGGCTTCATGATTGTTGGCCTTCCCGATACCGCCGTTAACGAGGCCAAAGACCGTGTAAGAGCAGCAATCAAGAACAGCGGCTGTCTCTTCCCCTACAAACGCATCACCGTAAACCTGGCACCCGCTGATTTACGCAAAGAAGGCCCCTCGTACGATCTTCCTATAGCCATTGGGATACTCCTCGCTTCAGGACAGATCAATCTTGACGAGCAGATAGCGGATTATCTTTATCTTGGAGAACTTTCGCTGGACGGCGGTGTTCGTCACACCAACGGAATTTTGCCAATGGTGGCATTAGCGCGAGAGAAGCGAGTCAAAGCAGTATTTGTCCCCGCGGCCGACGCGATGGAAGCGGCGCTGGTACAGGAAGTGACCATCTACCCGGTCGAGACGCTAGGGCACCTGATCGCCCACCTGAATGGCGAGCGTCAGATCGAACCCTATATTGCTGACCCGCACATCCTGGATAACGCCGAAACGGATGTATACGCCCAGAACATGGCCGCAGTGCGTGGGCAGGAACACGTCAAGCGTGCCTTAGAAGTTGCCGCCAGCGGCGGACACAACGTCTTAATGAGCGGCCCTCCTGGTTCTGGTAAAACCTTACTGGCTCGCGCAACCCCTTCGATTCTTCCACGCATGGAGATCGAAGAGGCCTTGGATGTTACCAAAATATATAGCGTTACGGGCATGTTACCCTCCGATACACCGCTGATCCTCCAGCGGCCATTTCGTGCGCCCCACCATACCATCAGCCATGCAGGTCTAGTTGGTGGTGGTCGCATGCCCCGCCCGGGTGAAATCAGCCTTGCCCATCGCGGCGTACTCTTCCTGGATGAACTACCCGAATTTGGCCAGAACGTCCTCGAGGTCCTGCGCCAACCCCTAGAAGACAAAATTGTGACGATATCCCGTGCGCAGGGAACCGTTACCTATCCCGCAAATTTTGTTCTTGTGGCTGCCATGAATCCCTGCCCCTGCGGCTTCTATGGAGACCCCGTCAAAGAATGCAGTTGTACTGCCATGGCCATCTCCCGCTACCAGAAGAAGATCAGCGGCCCTCTCTTAGACCGTATCGACATCCACATCGAGGTCCCCCGCGTGGATTACGAAAAGCTGGCTGACAAGCGCCAGGTGGAAGATTCAAAAACGATCAGAGCAAGAGTACAGGCGGCGCGTGAACGCCAGTTAGAACGCTTCAAGGGGACGAAGTTGACCTGCAATGCCGAGATGGGACCAACGGAAGTACGCGAGTTCTGCCAGACGGATGCCTCAGGCGAGAAGTTGCTAAAAGCAGCGGTGCAGCAGTTGCACCTGTCTGCCAGGGCGTATCACCGGGTGCTGAAGCTGGCGCGGACGATTGCGGACTTGGCAGGCAATGAGATGATTGCGGCCAATCATGTGGCGGAGGCGGTGCAGTATCGGCCCAGGGTGGGGATGTAGTGTTATCTCATTAAAACGGCCCTTATCAATTCAGGCGTCTCTAGAGGATGCCTTAAAGCGATTTCGATTAGCAGTTTTTTGTTCTCTGAAGGTCATTTATTTGACTGTTAAAAACACTAATTCTCATAACCTGTCAATTTAAATAATAAAGAGACGTTGATTGTGGGATGCACTTTTGAGACAGGGAAATAAGCATAGAAGCGTTATCAATTCCGTCTCCCTGCTCTATCACAAAACCCGTCCAGCCTGTTGAAAAAGTCCACAACAAACTCATCAGTAGGGGGCTGGGATGACTTTCTTACTCTTGAGAAGCTCAACCAATTGGCAAAAGAGAAGCTACTTTTACGCAAATGGACGAACACGTGGCCGAAAAACAGCCA
>WNFX01001973.1_pt1 | contig 41066 bp, 45 predicted proteins | sample 5400111 | NCBI WGS metagenome assembly WNFX01 (sample SAMN13153363, study PRJNA577476) | soil metagenome | isolation source: 40 cm soil or saprolite under grassland replicate 1 | place: USA:California | collected 2016-06-15
CTGTGCTTCTACCACCATCGCCTGGTGCACGAAGGCGGCTGGCAGGTGGTGATGGCAGCCGAGCGCGTCGAGTTCATACCGCCCGACCGCCCGGTGATGATCAGGAGGCGCTGGGGCGAGAGTCGCTGGGCGGCCTAGCGCCGCCGCAGGCTACTCCCCCTCCTGCTCTTCGGCTGCCTCCGCCTCGACGCCTTCGGCTTCGGGCTCTTCGGCATCTGCCTCCGGCGCGATCAGGCGGCGCCGTTCCCGGATCCGGGCTTCGCGGCCGACCTTGCCCCGCAGGTAATAGAGGCGACCCTGGCGCACGTCACCGTGACGGAGCACATCGATCTTGTCGATGCGGGGCGAGTGGACCATGAAGGTGCGCTCGACGCCGACGCCGTGGGTGACGCGGCGGACTGTGAAGTTCTGGCGCAGGCCGCCGCCGGTCACCCGGATCACGGTGCCCTCGAACACCTGGATGCGCTCGCGCGTGCCCTCGACGACCTTCGCGTGTACCCGCACGGTGTCGCCTGCACGCAGTGCAGGGATCTTTTTCTTCTGCTGCTCCTTCTCGAGCTGCTCGATCACGTTCACGTCGTCTTCAACTCCTTGCTGTGTGAGCCACGTCTCAATGCGGCTTGCTGGCGGCGCCACTGCTTGATCCGCGCGTGGTCGCCCGACAGCAGCACGTCGGGGACGGACATTCCTCTGAACTCGGCCGGCCGGGTGAACTGCGGCCAGCCCGTCATCTCGTCGGTGAAACTGTCCTGGGCGAGCGAGCCGGGATCGCCGACGACTCCCGGGATGAGTCGCGCCACGGCGTCGACCAGGACCATGGCCGGGATCTCGCCACCGCTCAGGACGTAATCCCCGACCGAGATCTCGCGCGCGTTCAGCGCGGAGCGAACCCGGTCGTCGATGCCCTCGTAACGACCGCAAACGATGATGAGCCCTTGTTCGCTGGCGAGCTCCCCCGCCAGCCGCTGGTCGAGCATCTCCCCCCACGGCTCCACGAGGATCACCGGGCCCTGGTTGGCGGTTCGAATCGACTCGACCGCCTCGATCACGGGCTCGGCTTTCATCACCATCCCCGGTCCACCGCCAAACGGCATGTCGTCGACCTGGCGGTGGCGGTCGTGAGTGAACGAGCGAAGGTCGTGCGTCGCGAGCTCGACCACGCCACGCTGGATGGCCCGGCCGATCACACCCTGCTCGAAAACAGGCCCGAACATCGCCGGAAAGATGGTGATGACGTCAAATCTCATCAGTCGATCGCGTCCTCGATCTCGAGCAGCCAGTCGGCGACGACCACCCGACGGCCGTCGAGGTCGACAGTTAGCACTGCATCCCTAGTCGCCGGGATCAGATGCTCGACCGTGCCGTCGCGGCTGACCCACACGTCGTTCGCGGGCCGCTCCAGCACTTCCGCCAGCACGCCGAGCTGTTTTCCGGAGCTGGTCACGACAGAAAGCCCGACCAGCTGCTCGTAGTAGAACCGGCCGTCCTCCAGCCCCCGGAGCTCCTCGTCGGAGATCTCCAGGGACCGTCCGCGGAACAGCTCCGCGAGCGCTCGGTTGTCGATCCCGTGAAGCTTGACCACCAGGCCAGGGTGGCCGGCGCGGCTCCACTCAACCTGGCGGCTGCAACCGTCCAGGACCACATTGGCCCCGGGATCAAAACGGTCCCCGAAATCTGTCAAGGGCATCACCTTGACAGCTCCCTCCAGACCGTACGCCCCCATCACTTGCCCAACGCGAATCACGCCGAAGCCTCGCCGCCGGAACGCCGGCCGCGCGGTGCCGCGTGCGAAGAGGAAAGAGACGGGTTTGCCAGGTCGACGAATACGCGCTTGCGGTCGCGCAAGGAGGCCACCCTGACCAAAGTCCGGATTGCCTCGATGTTGCGGCCCGCCTTGCCGATGAACCGTCCGATGTCCTCGTCGGCGAGCTTGACCTTGATCGCGACGGTTCCGCCGCCGCGCTCAAACGCCTCGACCGATTGAATCCGCCGCCGCGCCGAAAGTCACGCCGTGGGGGTCGGCTTCTCTGCACGTCGCTCAAGGATTCCCTCCCGCTTCAACAGGCTGCGCGCGGCTTCGCTCGGCTGCGCGCCCTGCTGCAGCCACTTCTTCACTTTGTCCACGTCGATCTTGACCTGGACCGGCTCGGTCATCGGGTCGTAGTACCCGAGGTGCTCGATGAAACGGCCATCACGCGGCGACCGCGCGTCCGCCACCACCAGGCGGTAGAAGGGGTGTTTCTTCGCCCCCATCCGCCTCAGTCTGATCTTTACCAACCTGCTCCTCCTTGTCCATACAACCGCGGAAATCCGACCCGCTTTCCTTTGCGGCCGGCCATCCCGAACTGCCTGGCCAGCTTCTGCATCGCCTCGCGCGCCTTGAGCAGCCTGTTGATGTCGGCCGGCTGCACGCCGCTCCCTCGGGCGATGCGCCGCTTGCGCGCGCCATCGATCAGCTCGGGGTGCGCGCGCTCCCGAGGCGTCATCGACAGGATGATCGCCTCCATCCTCCTCATCTCTTTCTCCGTGTCGGCACCGGCCAGCTGGCCCTTCAGCGCGCCGCCGCCCGGCACCATGTCGAGCATGCCTTCGAGCGAGCCCATGCCTCGCAGCTGCCGGATCTGGGCCAGGAAGTCGTCGAAGCTCAGGTGACCGGCACGGAGGTGGCGCTCCACCTCGGCCGCCTGTTCCTTGTCGACCGAGCGCTCGGCCTTCTCGATGAGGGTGAGCACGTCGCCCATGCCGAGGATGCGAGACGCCATTCGCTCCGCGTGGAACACCTCGAGGTCCTCCGGCTTCTCGCCGGTTCCCGCGAAGCGGATGCGCTGGCCGGTCGCGAGCCGCAGCGAGAGCGCGGCGCCGCCGCGGGCGTCGCCGTCGAGCTTGGTCAGGATCACACCGTCGAGGCCCACCTCCTTCGTGAACGCCTCGCCGACCTTCAGCGCTTCCTGCCCCGTCATCGAGTCGGCGACCAGCAGGGTTTCGGTGACGCGAACCCGTGATTTGAGCTCCCTCAGCTCTTGCATCAGGTCGGCGTCGACGTGCAGCCGGCCGGCCGTGTCGAGGATCACGACATCGCAATTGAGCCGCGACGCCTCGGCGAGGGCTTCCTCTCCTCGTCCGAACGCGATCTTCTCGCGCTCGGCCAGCGTTTTCAGCTGCTCCACGGCGGCCGGCCGCCGGAAGTCGAGCGCCGCGACCAGCGGCCGGTGGCCGTCGCGCCGTGCCAGGAGAGCAAGCTTGACCGCGGTGGTCGTCTTGCCCGAGCCCTGCAGGCCGGCCAGCATCACCACCGTCGGCGGGTGCGGCGAATAGCGCAGCCCCTCGGCGTTTCCGCCCAGAAGCTCGACGAGCTCATCGTGCACGGCCCTGACCACGGTCTGGGGCGCGGTCAGGCCCGGCGAGATCTCAGCGCCCGCCAGGCGCCCACGAACCTTCTCGATGAACTCCTTGACCACTTTGAAGTTCACGTCCGCCTCGAGCAGCGCCAGACGCACTTCGCGAAGTCCCGCGTCGACGTCCTCCGGCCGCAGAACCCCGCGACCGGTGATCTTCCTGAGCGCGGCGGCCAGCCTGTCGCCGAGCGCTTCGAACACGATCAGACCGTCCCTTCGAGCTTCGCGATCCGCCGCTTCAGCCCGTTCAATTCCTTCTCCATCGTTTCCAGCGCACGCCGGCGGCGCGCCGACTCGGCGAGCAGGCCGAGGCGTTTCTCGTAGTCCAGCAACGCATGCATCGAGCGCCTGACGATGTCGTGCACCGCCGCCCGGGACGTGCCGTGATCAGCGGCGATCTCGGCCAGCGACCAGTCGCTGCGAAGGTAGAGGTCGACCACCTCGCGCTGGTGGTCGGTGAGCAGGGCTCCGTAGCGCTCGAAGAGAGCCAACGACTGTCCGCGAGCCTGGAGGGTGTCAAGTGCCACGCCTTGACAGTCTAGCAGGCCACTAGAATCGGGTGGCTTTGGGGCCGCTGCTGGTGGAGTCGTTTCGCTACAACAAGTGGGCCAACCTGCACCTGCTTGGTGTCTGCTCGGACCTGTCGCCCGAACAGCTCGAGCTCAGCGCGTCCGGCACATATGGCTCGATCGCCAAGACGTTCCAGCACCTCCTCGCCGCCGAGCAACGCTACATCCGTCGTCTGACCGGCGCCGAGCCACGCATCAACGAGAAGGAAGACTTTCCCGGGATCGCCGCGCTGACGAAAGAAGCGGAGGAGAGCGCGGAGCGGCTCATCGAGCTCGCGGGAAGCGTAGATCCGGAAGACCAGATCGAGCCCGACCGGCTGAAGCCGTACACGAAGCTGCCGGCGGCGATCGTGCTGATCCAGGCGATGCATCACGGCAACGATCACCGCACCCACATCTGCACGGTCCTCGGCGCGAACGGGATCGAGTACGGCGACATGGACGTGTGGGCCTACGGCATCGCGACGGGGGTCAGCGGCTGATGTTGACGGCGTTCATCCTGGTCAAGTCCACCCGCGACGGTCTCACCCACCTCGGACCCGCGCTCGCCGACGTCGACGGCGTGGCGGAGGTTTACACGGTGACCGGCGAGTGGGACTTCGTCGCCATCGTCAGGGTGCGGGAACACGACGACCTCGCCAAGGTCGTGACCCAGAAGCTCACAAGGCTCGACGACATCGAAAAGACCCAGACGATGGTCGCGTTCCAGCAGTTCTCAGCACACGACCTGGAGGCGATGTTCGGCCTGGGTCTCGAGGACAAGCGCGCCTGACCGTCGAGCTGGAAATCGCGCTGCGCGCCGCGCGCGCGGGCGCGGCCGTGCTGCTCGGGACCGGACCGCCCAGGCCGGGGGTGGCGGCCGAGGTGAAGACTCGTGGCGATTACGTGACGGCGACCGATCGGCGCTCCGAGTCGGCGATCGTCGAAATCCTCGCCCGCGAGGCGCCGGGAGTTGCCGTGCTCGCGGAAGAGCGAGGCGGAATCCGGGCGTCCACCATGTGGGCGGTCGATCCGCTCGACGGCACCACCAACTTCACGCGCGGCTTTCCTGCGGTAGCCGTCTCGATTGCGCTGCTCGAACGCGGCCGCCCGATCGTCGGGGTGGTTCTCGCGCCGTTTCTGAAGCTGGAGTTCACCGCCGAGCGAGGGAGAGGGGCGTTCCTGAACGGCGACCGGCTGCCGCCCCATCGCGTTCTCGATCCCGCGAGCGCCGTGATCGCCACCGGCTTCCCTTTCCGCAACAAGAAGCTGCTTTCACGCTACGTGCCGATGTTCGAGCGTGCAATCGAGCGCTTCGAAGACCTGCGTCGCGCGGGCGCTGCGGCACTTGACCTTGCCTGGACGGCCGGCAGCACCTTCGATGGGTTCTTCGAGCTAGGACTGAACACGTGGGACGTGGCGGCCGGCTCGGCTCTCGTCCTGGAGGTTGGCGGACGCGTCAGCGACTGGTCCGGCGGCGACACGTGGATCGAGACCGGGAACATCCTGGCCGGCACGCCGGCCGTGCACGAGACGCTGCTAGAGCTCGCCGCGCAAACGCCGGAGCGGTAGGTCGACGAGCGAGCGCCACTGCTGGCGGATCGCGATCCCGGCCGGTGCAGGACCCGCGCGACGGAGGCGCTCAGGAACGGTCGCGCGGCCCTCGACCGCCGACCTGAAGTCACCCTCGTAGCGCGTCACCGCCGACGCGATGTCGTGCGCGCCGAAGTGGCAGTCGCTCGCACCGATGGGCGCACCGAGACGGTCTCGGTTGGCGGCGTAGAACTCCTCGAGCAGCTTGCGGCGCCGGGCGCCGATCGGGACGGTGGACACCATCTCGATCCCGTCCACGTGATGCCTCTCGAGGAGCCGGCGAAGCATGTTGGGCTGAATCGAACCGAAATAGACGGGCATGAACGGGTGCGGGACGATGACAAGGCCGCCCTGGTCGTGGATCGCCGCAACCGCGTCCTCGACCGACATGCCGCGCTTCACGGGCGTCTCGAGGAACCAGCCCAGGATGTGTGTCTGGGCCGGCCACCTCGTCGTCACCTCCTGCCCGGCGATGACCGTGATGCCCGCGCTTTCGCCTCGCCGCTGGGTTTCGCTTACCGAATCCATGCTGTCGTGGTCGGTGACCGCGATCAGGTCGAGGTGCGCCTCGACGGCAGCGTCGACGAGCTGGGCCGGCGTGACCATGCCGTCCGAGGCGAAGGTGTGACAGTGCGGATCCGCAGTCGCCATCAGTCGAAGATCGCATGCACGAACGCCGACGGGTCGAAGAGGGTCAGGTCGTCGATCCCCTCCCCCACTCCGGCCAGCTTCACCGGAACGTCAAGCTCGGACTCGATAGCGATCACCGCACCTCCCCTTGCGCTGCTGTCCAGCTTGGCCAGCGCAAGACCGGTGATCGGGATGGCCTTGTTGAACACGCGTGCCTGGACGAGGTTGCTCAAGCCGAGCACCGCGTCGAGCACGAGCAGCGATTCGTATGGCTGACCATCGAGCGCTTTGCTTGCGACGCGACCCACCTTGGCCAGCTCCTCGAGCAGGTTGCGCTGCGTCTGCAGGCGACCCGCGGTATCGGCGATCACGACGTCGTTGCCGCGTTTGCGCGCGGTCTGCACTCCGTCGAAGACCACCGACGCTGGGTCTGCGCCCATCGAACCGTCCAGGTGCGGCACGCCGGCGCGCTCGGCCCAGGCGACCATCTGCTCGATCCCCGCGGCGCGATACGTGTCGGCGGCGACAACCAGGGGTTTGCGTCCTAGTCGCTTGAGCTGGTGCGCGAGCTTGCCCGCGGTGGTCGTCTTGCCGGCCCCATTCACCCCGTAGAGAAGCACGCATGACGGGTTGCCGGACAGCTCGAGGTCGCGCGGTTTCTTCGACATGATGGACTGCGCCACCGCGACCAACGCGGCGACGGCTTCCTCGGCCGTGCGCGGGGCGCGGGACTGGACGCCGGCGCTGAGGCGGGCAGCCATCGCCGGGCCGATGTCGGCCCCGATGAGCAACTCCTCCAGCTCTTCGTAGTAGCCGTCCGCGAGTGGCGGGCTGAGGGCGCGCAGACCCGCAGCGAGCGCTCCGCGAGTGCGGCTGCCCACGCGCTGCCAGAGGCCGAGTCGCTTCTCGCTCAGCCTGCCTGCGCTTTGTTCGCCGCCCGAGTGGCGGGTTTGCGGATGTCGTCGAGCCGCACGGATACGACATGCGATGCCCCACTCTCGTCGAGGTGGATGCCGTAGAGAGTCGACGCATACGACATCGTGACGTGGTTGTGGGTGATGACGAGGAACTGCCTCTGCGTGCCGAGTCGTGCCACCATCTGGCCGAACCGATCGACGTTTGCGTCGTCGAGCGCTGCATCCACCTCGTCGAGAATGGTGAACGGGCTCGGGTTGACCTCGTCGAGCGCAAGCACGAGGGCAAGCGCGGCGAGCGACCGCTCGCCGGAAGACAGCAGCGTCACGTTCTGCAGCCTCTTGCGCGGAGGCTGGACGAGGATCTCGACGCCGCTGCGCGGTCCGTCATCGCCGTCGGCGTGGCGCAGCGTCGCGCGACCGCCCGGATTGAGCTCGGAGAAATACTCGTGGAAGTTCGCGGCCACGGCACCGAAGACCGCTTCATACCGCGACTCCTCTTCCGCGCGGAGCTTCGCGATCAGGTCTTCGAGGTCGGTACGCGCCGCCGTGATGTCGTCGAGCTGCTCGACCAGGTTCTGGCAGCGCTCCTCGAGCTCTCGGCACTCAGTTTCCGCAAGCGCGTTGGTCGGCCCAATCTCCTCGAGGCGCTTCTCCAGGGCTCGCATCTCACGCTCTCGGGCCTTTCCGCCAGGCACCTCCTCCGGCGCGACGCCGTCGGGCATCCGGGAGCGGATCTCTTCCATCCGAGCCTGCAGCAGCTCCGCCTCGCGAGTGATGAGCTCGAGGTTGCCCTCGAGGTTGCCGGTGCGCAGGCGCGCGTCGATGCGAGCCTCCTCGAGCGTGACGAGCCTCTTCGCGCTGTCCGCCAACTCCGCCTCGTCTTCGGGCGCGTCGTGCTCCGCCACGGATAGCGCCACCCGCGCCGAATCGCGCGCGCGGACGAGGCCGGGCACCGAGTCGGCAGTCATCTCTGCGGTCCGCTCAGCCTCGGCCAACCTGGAGCGGCGCTCCTCCGCTCCCAGCCGCAGCCGCGTCAGGTCGTCCTCGACCAGCCCGAGCTGCCGGCGAACGGTTTCGATCCGGTCGCGGTCGAGCTCCTGCCGCCGCTTCATGGCGCGCCGCTCGACCGCTTCTCGGACGCGCTCGTCGAGCTCTTCGCTGAGCGCTTCGGCGCGTTCCTCCGCGGCCGCCGCTACGCCCTCGAGCTGAGCCAGTCTCTCGCCGTCGGCCTGCTCGGCGGTCCGAGCGGCTTGAAGCATGCTCGTCACCTCATCGAGCCTTCCCGCGCCGGCGGCTCTCGCCCGAAGGTCGGCCAGCCTTGCCTGGGCGTCTCTTACGTTGCGCGCGGCATCGGGCGCGGATGCCAGCTCGTCCTCGAGCTCGGAGATGCGGTGTTCGAGCTCGGCTCGGCGGGCGTCGAGAGCAAGGCGCGGATCGGGTCCGGCACGGAACAGCCCCGGCTCGCGGTAGACCCCTTCCTGGGTGACAGCACGGCCGACCACGATTCCTCCCAGCAGGCGACGAGCGATCAGCTCGTGACCAGGACGGACGGTCACGTGGAGGAGCAGCGATCCCTCGGCCGGTGGCGGCGCGTCGACCGGAAACAGCGCGGTCGCCTGCTGACCCGCTGACGTGACCGCTTCGAGAGCGGATCTCTCGTCAGGTACGACCGCGGCGTCGAGGAGCGAGCCGAGGACGGCAGCCAGGGCCGCCTCGTATCCGGGGTGCGCGGTGATGACTTCGCCCAAGCGCGGGCCAGATCCAATCGACGGACGGAGGGCGGCGATTCCCGCGAGCTCCGAACGACATCGGTCTAGCTCGACCAGAGATTTCTCGGCCGCCTCAGCGGCGGGGATCTCGGCGGATGCCGCCTTTGCGCTGCTGAGCTGCGCCGCCTGTTCCTCGAGGAAGTCGCGCCGCGTGCGGATCGAGGCGAGAGACGACGCGGCCACGGCCAGAGCCCGGCGCGCGGCGTCGGCAGCGCGGCGCGCCTCGTTGGCCACCGAGGCGTCGGGGTCGTCGAGGACGACGTCGCCAGGCTCTGCGCGCACCGCGGTCTCTGCGTCGGACAGCTCGCTGGCGAGCTGCGAGCGAAGGGCGCTCGCCGCCTCGATGAGGGCGCGGCTTTCCGCCTCTGACTGGCGAGCCGCCTCCGCGACTGAGCGGCGGTTCTCAGCTCTCTCCTGGGCGAGCTGGAGCCTGTGCTCGGCCTCCGCAAGCTGGAGGCGAAGCTGGCCGAGCATGCGCTGGCGGGTGAGCCGGCGCTCCTGCGCGGCCTGCATCTCGGCTCGGCCGGTGCGGAACTCGTCCTCGGCGATCCTCGCCTGTTCTCGTGCCTCGATCAATCTCCGCTCCAGGCCCTGGGCCTGGGACGATGCGCGGCGGTGCGAGTCGCGGGCCTCACGCCATTCCTCCCACACGATGCTGCCGCGCAGCAGCTCGAGGCGCGCGGAGGCCTCGGCCGCCTCACGCGCGGTCGCGGCCTGGACTCGGAGCGCCTCGAGCCGCGGCCCAAGCTCGGACTTCAGGTCCTCGAGCCGGAGCAGGTTCGCGGCGAGCTCCTGGAGCTTTTGGGCCGCCTCCTGGCGCCTCGCCTTGACCCCGCGGACCTGCGCGGCCTCCTCGAGCAGCTGCCGGCGCTCGGCCGGCGAGCAGACCACGATGTGCTCGATGTCGTGCTGGTCGATGATCGCGTAGGAGTCGACGGTCAGTCCGGTCGAGGCGAGCAGGTGGATGAGGTCGCGCCGCCTGACTCGCGTTCCGTTGAGAAAGTAGTCGCTCTCGCCATCGCGTTCGACGCGCCGCTTGATCGCGACCTCGCGGTAGTCGACCGGCAGGCGACCCGCCACGTTGTCGAAGACCATGGTCACCTCGGCGAACGAGGCGCGCGAGCGGCGCTCGCCGCCGGCGTAGATGACCTCTTCCATCTTCCGGCCGCGCAGGTCTCTCGCCTGGCCGGAGCCGAGGACCCACTTGACGGCGTCGACGATGTTCGTCTTGCCCGAGCCGTTCGGGCCCACGATGGCGGTCACGCCGCCGTCGAACTGGATCTCGATCTGCCGGGCGAAGGTCTTGAAGCCCAGCAATTGCAGGGACCTGAGGAACAAGAGTGCTGGGAGAGTAGCAGATGTTGCGCCGGGCGCCTGTGCTGACCACAAGCAGAATCCATCGCCCGTTTCGGCGGGTCGAACTCGTGCGAAGGGCGCTATTCGATCGGTTCGCCGAACTGCCGGCTGCGGAGCTCCGGCAAGGGCACCACCTCCGCAGCGACAGCCACCGCCTCCTCGGCCGGCTCCGGGGCAAGGGACACCTCGACCCGCTTCTTGCGCGGCGCCCGGGGCGTGTGCGCTCGTGCCGGCTTCGCCGGGGGCATCTCCGCGACCGAGCCGACCAGGCTCTCCAGCGCCACTCGCGCCGCATCCTGCTCGGCCTCCTGCTTGCTCGCACCGTGGCCCGTGCCCAGCGGCTCCGAGCCCGCGAACACCACCGACGTGTACTCGCGGTGGTTTCCGACCCGCGCGCCTTCGCTGTCGTAGACGGGCGTCTCACCGAACCGCTCCTGCGCGACCTGCTGCAGCTTGCCTTTGAAGTTCTCGTCGCGGGCGGGCGAAGGCAGCGCGCGGTACCGGTCCAGGTAGTAGTGATACGCCGCGTCATAACCCGCGTCGAGGAACACCGCACCGAGGACCGCCTCGAACGCGTTCGCCAGCAACGACTTGAGGCCGCGGCCGCCCCCCTTGGCGATCCCCTTGCCGAGATACAGGTAGTTGCCGAGTCCGAGCTGCTCTGCCAATAGGGCAAGCGTGTTGGTGTTCACCATCGACGAGCGCGTCTGCGTCAGCTCGCCCTCGGTCGCGCCGGGGTGATGCTTGTAGAGGTACTCCGCAGCGATCAGCTGCAGAACAGCGTCACCGAGATATTCGAGCCGCTCGTTGTCACGCGGAGAGATCGAAGGATTCTCGTTTGCGAACGAGCTGTGCGTCACTGCCTCGAGGAGCAATCCGGGGTCACGGAAGTGAATCCCGATCTTCTGTTGGAGCTGCTGTAGAGATTGGGCGAGCGGCGCGCCGCTTCGGTCCTGAGCCTGTGCTATGAGCCGGCCTTCTCCTGTATGTACTCCCACGCCTGACCCACGGTCGTGATCTTCTCCGCGTCCTCGTCGGGGATCTCGAGCCCGGTGTTTTCCTCGAACGCGTAGATGAGCTCGACCAGGTCAAGCGAGTCGGCGTTCAGGTCTTCCTGGAATGACGCGTCCATCGTCACCTGCTCCGGCTCGCAGCCGAGGCGCTCGACGATGATGTTCTTGAAGTCCTCGAAGCTCAGCTTTTGAGTTTCCATACGCGGACTAATGTACACGAGCAAGGAGCATCAACTGGCCGCCGCCCGGGGCCGGGACTCCGCGCGATCCCGGCCCCGCCCACCTGTTTCGGCCGGCGAGCCGTCATCACCGCCCTAGGCGGGAGCGCGGCGCCGTGCCGAGCTGCGGGCTCTGTTATGGGCTGACGGTCGATTCTGCGCCCAGTTCCGCGACGGACGTCAAGGCGCACTTTCTCGCCAGGCTACGTTTGGTTGCCTAGGCCTCCCTGGGCCAGATCGTGGACTGCTGAAGGCGTGCCGACCGCGACGGCGGTGCGGCCGGGGGCCAGCTCGCGCATCATGCCCGTCAGCGCCCGCTTCGGCCCGACCTCGAGGAACGTGTCGCAACCCAGCTCGACCAGCGAGGCCATACAGGCCGCCCAGCGCACCGGTGAGCGAAGCTGCATCTCCATGACGTGCGGGATGCGGTCACCGTCGTGGTGTCGGCGTCCGGTCAGGTTGGCCATCACGGGCATGCGCGGCGCGCGCCACTCGATCCGGTCGAGCGCGGCGCGAAGTCGCTCCGCGGCCGGCGCCATCAGTGGCGTGTGAAACGCGGCGCTGACGTTGAGCGGAATCACACGCTTCGCACCCGCCAGCTGCAGGCGCTGTGTCGCGACCTCGAGACCTGTGATGGTGCCGGCGATCACGGTCTGGGTAGACGTGTTGTAGTTGGCGGGCCACGCATCGCTCATGCCCGCGAGCGCGACCTCGATCGCCTGGGCGTCGAGGCCGAGCACGGCGGCCATCGAGCTCGTGCCGGCGGGAGCCGCCTCTGCCATGGCCTTGCCTCGCTCGACCACCGCCCTGATCACGTGCGGTGCGGTGACGGATCCAGCCGCCGCCAGCGCCGCGTACTCGCCCACCGAGTGACCCGCGGTGGCGAATGGTTCGATACCGCGGCGGCGCAGCAGGACTGTGAGGCCGACACCGACAAAGCACAGGGCCGGCTGCGCGTTCTGGGTCAACCGGAGCTCGTCATCGTCCGCGAGCGTGAGCAGGTGACGCAGGTCGACGCCGGCGGAAGAGGAGCATTGATCGCAGAGCGCCGAGATCTCTTCGTCCTGGAGGAGCTCGGCCCCCATGCCGGGCTGCTGAGATCCCTGGCCCGGGAAGAGAAATGCGACGGGCACAGCCCCTCCGGCCCTACGGGCCACCTCCCCATTCCCGGGGAGGAGACTTCGCGGCTATTCCTTGACTTTCAGGACTTCGCGGCCGCTGCCCGGACCGTAGTGGCCGCAGTTCGGGCACACGCTGTGCGGCCGCCTGGGGTGCTTGCAGTTGGGACAGGGCTGGATCTGCACGAGTGCCAGCGCGAGGTGCGAGCGGCGGCGACCCTTCTTCGACTTGGACAGCTTGACCTTCGGTAGAGCCATGGCTGGCGAATACTACCGGAAGCTAGGAGCGTGTCGCCTGGTCGGCGGTCTCCCCATTGGCGGGCTGGTTGGACTGGAGAGCCTCCACCCCACGCCTCACCGTGCCCAGCGTCCGGCTGAGGTGCGCCTCGAGCTGCTTGAGCTGCTCGAGCGCGTACGCCTCCGCGTCGCGGATGATCTGATCGCTCTTCGCCTGCGCGTCCTTCACCACCTGCGCGGCGTGACGCTCGGCGCGACGCAGCACCTCGTGCTCCGAAGCGGTCTCCTCCGCCCGCTCGTTGGCGCGAGACATCGTGCGGGCGGCCTCGGCGTGAGCCTCGGTCACGATCCGCTGCTGTTCGGAGACCGTCCAGTTCGCCTGCTTGATCTCGTCCGGGAGGTTGAAGCGGATCTGGTCGATGAGCTCCATGAGCTCATCCTCGTTGAGCATGATCTGCGTCGAAAGCGGCACGTGCCGCGCGTTCTGAATCAGGTACTCGAAACGGTCCAGCAGCTCGTCGACCTTTATCTGTACTTCTCCTTCAGCGCTCGCGCCACCGGCGCCGGCACGAGGTCTGACACCTTGCCGCCGTAGCTCGCGATGTCCTTCAAGATACTTGACGAGACGAAGATGTGCGCGAAGCTCGACATCAGGAAGACGGTGTGGATGTCGGGCGCGAGCTTGCGGTTCATCAGCGCCTGCTGCAGCTCGGCGTCGAAGTCGGAGTAGGCGCGAAGCCCCTTGACCAGGGTGCGCGCGCCTCGACTGCGCGCGTACTCGACTGTGAGGCCGGTGAAGCTCGCGACCTCGACGCGATCTCGCCCTTCGAGTGAGGCGCGAATCAGCTGCAGCCGTTCCTCGAGGGTGAACAGGGGCTGACGCTTTTCGGGGTTGGCCGCGACCGCCACGATCAGCTTGTCGAAGATCGCCAGCGCGCGGTCGACCACGTCGAGGTGGCCGTTCGTGAACGGGTCGAAGCTTCCCGGATAGACGGCGATCTTCGAGTTGGGGACCTGGTTGTGGTTGCGCGCCATCACGCTTTGAAGACCGTGACGACGGTGTCGCCGTAGCGGCGCTCCCTGTCGACTCGCAACCTCTGGAGCGCGGGCAGTTCCTGGCGCCGCGAGTGCTCGGCAAGGACCGTGGCCGCAGTGACCTCGCGGTCGAGCACCAATAGCGCGCGGTCGAGAACCACGTCGTCGTAGGGGGGATCGAGAAAGACGAAGTCCGCGGTCTTGATCGCGTCGGGGGAAGACTCAAGCCACCTCACCACGTCGCTGCGGACGAGGCGCGAGCGCTCCTTGAAGCCGAGGGCGTCCAAGTTCTGGCGCAGGATAGCAACACCGCGAGGTTGATGATCGACGAAGGTGACCGTGGCCGCCCCGCGCGACAGGGCTTCGATTCCAAGCGCGCCCGATCCCGCAAACAGGTCGAGCACGTTCGCCCCCTCGATACGCGGGCCGACCATGTTGAAGATCGCCTGCTTGACCATCCCCTGCGTCGGGCGGATGTTCTTCGGCGCCTTGAGGCGGCGGCCGCGCGCCTCTCCCCCGGCTACGCGCAGCTTGGACATCTACGCGTGGATGCGGATCGCACCGTCATCCCGCATGACGCCGATGCGGACTCCGTGAGTGAAGTCATGGGCGCGCTCGGCCGGGATCGTCACGAGCAGGCCGCCGCTTGTCTGCGCGTCGCACAGCAGGAGCTGCTCGGTCTCTCCAAGCCCACCCCACTCGACCTGGTCCCGATATGCGGCGTGGTTTCGCCTGCTGCCGTCAGGAAAGAGATTCCTCTCCGCGAGCTCACCCACACCGTTCATGAAAGGGATTGACTCGAAGTCGACGTCCGCCCCGCCGCGGAGGTTCGCCAGGTGTCCGATGAGGCCATATCCGGTCACGTCGGTTGCAGCCGTGGCGCCCGCGTCGAGCATCGCCTCCGCTGCCGCGCGGTTGAGCATGGTCATGATCTCGATCGCCTCGCGCTCCAGCGAGGGCGGGCACAAACCGCGCTTGATCGCGGTCGTCACCAGGCCCGAACCGAGCGGCTTCGTCAGGAACAGAATGTCGCCCGCGTGCGCGCCGTCGTGTCCGACCATACGGTCCGGGTGCACCTCACCGATCACCGTGTAGCCGAACTTGGGCTCCGGGTCGTCGACGGAATGGCCGCCTACCACAGCCACTCCGGCCTCGGCGAGCTTGGCCGCGCCACCGGCGACGATCTTCTCGAGCAGCCCTGAGCCGAGCTTGTCGCGCGGAAACGCGGTGATCCCAAGCGCAAAGAGCGGATGGGCTCCGATCGTGTAGATGTCGCTCAACGAGTTGGCGGCCGCGATGGCGCCGTAGGCAGACGGGTCGTCGACGATGGGCGTGAAGAAGTCGACCGTCGCCACGAGCGCGCGGTCGGGCGCGATGCGATAGACCGCCGCGTCGTCGCGTGCGGCCGATCCGTGCACCACGTTGGGGTCGACGATCGGGGGCAGCGCCCCGAGAACCTGCCCTAGCTCCACCGGGCTGAGCTTGCAGGCTCAACCGGCCCCGTGGCTGTACTCCGTCAAACGCAGCGGCGAGACCTTATCCATGTGCTGGTTAGTATCGACGGGTGCCGTTGGTGTTCGCAGCGATCGCGCCCCACGGAGGGATCGCGGTGGAGGAGGCGTGCTCACCGGACGAGCGCGAAGTGGCCGCCGTCACTCGGGCAGGCATGCACGAGCTCGGCCGCCGGTTCGAGGCTGCCAAGCCTGAGGTCGTCATCGTCGCGACGCCCCACAACGTGCACGTCTCCAACGCGTTGGGCGTAGTCGTCGCGAGCCGGGTGGCGGGAAAGCTGGACGGCGTGACCCCGCCGGTGGAGCTGGACGTTGCCACGGAGAGCGAGCTCGCGTGGCGGCTCCTCGCGTCGATCGGCGCCGCCGGCCTGCCCGCCGCCGGCGTGAGCTTCGGCTCCAACGACCCCGCCACCGCGGTCGCACCGATGGACTGGGGGGTGCTGATCCCGCTCTGGTTCATGGGCGGCCGGCACGACCCGCCGCTGCCGATCGTGGTCGTGACGCCAGCGCGAGAGCTCAGCGCTTCCGACCACGTCAACGCAGGCGCTGCGATCGCCCGTGCGTGCGCGGAGTCATCCCACAGGGTTGCGTTCATCGCGAGCGCTGACCACGGCCACGCGCATCGCCCCTTGGGACCCTACGGCTACCACCCCGCGGCGGCGGAGTACGACGCGCTCGTCTGCGACCTGGTGCGAAACAACCGGCTCGCCGGTCTTGTCGACATCACGCGCGCTCTCGTCGAGCGCGCGAAAGCCGACAGCTGGTGGCAGCTGCTGATGCTGCACGGGGCTGCGTCGGGCTGGCGTGGCGAGCTGATCTCATACGAGGCGCCCACCTACTTCGGCATGCTCACCGCCGCGTACTCACCCACCGCGTCCTGAGACGTCGCCCCCCGGCGCGCGCCGGCGGCGATGTGCTTGGCGACGTAGCTCGCGTCGTGGCCGATCCCGGGCAGCACTCCAGACAGCGCGGCGTACTGAAACTCGAGGCCGACGAAATACAAGCCTGGCTGCGACGTGACGGCCCCGCGGTATTGCATCGGCCGGCCGTCTTCGCCGAAAACCGGCAGGTGGATCCAGCTGAAGTCGGTCTTGAAGCCCGTGCACCAGATGACGTTCGCAACGTCCAGGACGCGGTCGTCGGCGAGTCTCGGCAGTCCGTCAGCGACGCCCACCACCCGCGAAACCCTTTCCACGCCGGCCGCGATCAGGTCGCTGATCTTCGTCCTGACGAGGGGAGCGCCGCGGCGGAGGAACTGCGGCTGCGCCCTCCTCCCCACCGGGGTGTCGACCGTCAGCACGTGCAAGGCCAGGAACCGGACCAGCGGCAGCGCGAACGCGGCGGCGCCCGCACCGTGGGGGAACGGAATCTCGCCGTTTGGCGTCCCCGCGTGCCAGACGCGGCGCGTGCGGGCCAGCTCGATCGAGATCTCGGCGCCCGAGTTGCCTGCTCCGACGACCAACACGTCGCCGTCCCGCAGCTGTGACGGGCTCGTGTAACGGCTCGAGTGCAGCTGGGTGACGCTCGCTTTCAGCTCCGGCGCGAACCCCGGCACTTTCGGAACCCGGCACGCGCCCGTCGCGACCACGACGTTGTCCGCTTGATAGGTGTCCCCGCCGGCCGTGACGACAAAGCGATGGCCGTCGTGTTGCACTCCGTCCACGTGGACCGAGGTCCGAACTGGAAGCTTGAAACGCGCCGCGTAAGCGGCCTGGTAGTCCGCCACCTCGCCCTTGGTCGGGAACGAGAGCGGCGGCGCGGGAAAACGCATGCCTGGCATGCCGTTGTACTTGGCCGGGGTGAAGACGCAAAGGGAGTCCCACCGATTGCGCCACGAATCGCCGACGCGCTCATTCGCCTCGAGGATGACGAACGACCGACCCGCCCTCGCAAGGCCGTAGCCCACCGCGAGGCCCGCCTGTGCGCCGCCGACGATCACGGTCTCGAAGTGCTGTTTCATGTGATCGAGGTTAGGTTCGGCCCGCAGGCTCCCGCATCGGGCGAACTGTCCAATTTCATGGCTTGGATCGAGTGGGTATTTCTGCTCACTTCAAGCCATGCTCGTAGGCATACGCCGTGGCAGCCGCGCGACTCGAGAGTCCGAGCTTCGTGAAGATGTTGCTGAGGTGGCGCGCCACCGTTTTCTCGCTTATCACGAGCTCTGTGGCGATGGTGCGGTTGGACTTGCCGGCTGCGACCAGGCGCAGCACCTGCACCTCGCGCGCCGAAAGGCCGGACCTTGATCGCGGTTGAGCATCGATGGCGGCGAGATCAGGCACGGCGGCCAGCGCCTGGAAGACCCGGCGCGCCGAATCGAGCTCCATTGCAGCCGTGTCGGAGTCCCCCAGCGCGCCGCAAGCGCGGGCGATGAGGACCCGGGTTCGCGCTCCCTCGTATGGCGCATCGAGCTCTCGCCACAGCGCTGCCGCACCGCGAAAGGCCCGCAAAGCGCCGCGTGGATCGCCTTCGGCGAGCAGGACCGATCCCCTCGCCTCGCGCGCGACGGCGTCGAGCATGGGTGCCCGCAGGCGAGTCGCGATCGCTTCGAGCTCGTCAGACCCGGTGCGAGCGGCGTCGTTATCGCCTGTCGCCAGCATGATCTCGACGAATGCGGGCAGCACGCCGGCCCTCGCGGAAAGCTCGCGGGCTTCGTCGCGCTCCCTGCGAATGGCCGCCGCTGCCTGGGCCGGGTGGCCTTGCGCCAACCTCATCCTCGCCAGCCCCGGCAGTGGCGCATGCCCCATGTTGCTCGCCTCGCGGTAAGCCTCTTCGGCCTGGGCGAACTCGCCGCGCAGGCGATGGAGCTCGGCGAGCTCGTAGAACGCCGCGCCTGCGGCGGGCCGCGCCGGCGGCAGCAACAGCATGTCGCGCGCCTTCTGTGCCTCGACCATCGCGTCGGCCCACTTCCCGTGGAGCTGCATGATCTCGGTCCTGTAGACGAGGCAGTTGCCTCGAAACGCCACCAGCCCCGGCTGCGTTTCGCACCACTGCGTCAGGGCGCTCGTCCACTCCTGCGCCCTGCGCAGGTCGAAGATCTCGCGACAGGTCTCGATGACCGCGCAGTAGACGATTCCCGCCACGACGGGGGAGACCTCACCCGACGTGACCGCCACCATGATCTCGTCGTGAAGGGCGGCTCCCGCCTCGACCTCACCTTGAGCGATCAATGAGGTCCCCTGGCCCAGGCGACCCATTGCCAGCAGGTCGGCGTCGCCGAAGCGCTCCGCCATCTCGACGGCGCGCGCGAACGCGCCGTCGGCGCGTGCATGGTCGCCTGCGCGAAGCCTCTGGAGCGCGAGGGGGATCTGAAGGTAGCCCGACTCGACGCAGTCGCGCCGCCCGTCATCGAGGAGCCGGTTCGCTCGGCTGATCCAGCCGCCGGCCTGGGCGGCCTGGCCGGCGTTGAGCTGAAACATCGCGAGGTTGATTGCGGCTCGAGCGGCCTGCTCGGGTTTCCGCTCGTTGAGGAACGCGTTGTGGGCTCGCTGCAGCAGCGCGGCGAACTGCGTTTCCTCACCTGCCAGCATGGCGGCGGTGGCCAGGCGCACGAGCCCTTCCGCGTCCAGAGGCGCCTTCTGGTCCGCCGCTTTCAGCTCGGCGAACTCTTCCCGCCAGGAGACGTTCATTCGAGAGCAGCCTAGGAGATCGAGGTCAGCTCCAGCCGCCGGGCGACGCTGGCCTTGAGCAGAGGATGGTGCTCGAAAGCCGGATCGGACTCCAGGATCCGCTCCGCCTCCTGCCGGACCTCGCTCAGGAGCTCGGGCTGCAGCAGCGCGTTCATCGCCGCGTCGGACAGGCCGTGCTGGCGGGGGCCCATCAGCTCACCCATGCCCCGGATGCGCATGTCCTCCTCGGCCAGCTCGAATCCGTCGCTGATGCGCGTCACGAGATGCAGGCGGTTCAGGCTCGGTTCCGACGGGTCGTCGCTCAGCAGAAGGCAGTGGCTGCTGGCCGAGCCGCGCCCGACCCGACCACGGAACTGGTGCAGCTGCGCGAGGCCGAACCGGTCGGCGCCCTCGATCAGCATCACCGTCGCGTTGGGCACGTCGACGCCAACCTCGACCACCGCGGTCGCAACCAGGACCTGGACCTCGCCGTTGACGAAACGCCGCATCACCTCGTCTTTGTCCTTGAGCCGGCCGTGGATCAGGTCCAGACGCAGGTCCGGAAAGATCTCCTTCTGCAGCCGTTGCGCCTCTACGGTCGCGGACCGCACCGCAAGGGTCTCCGACTCTTCAATCAGCGGACAGATGACGAATGCCTGGTGGCCGGCAGCCACCTCACGCCGCACCAGCTCGTAAGCGCGTACTCGGTCGGCCGGTTCGATGACCTCGGTCGTCACGGGTGTGCGCCCGGGCGGCATCTCGTCGATGACCGAAAGGGTCATCTCGCCGTACAGCGCCAGCGCCAGCGTGCGAGGAATCGGCGTCGCGGTCATGGCAAGGAAGTGCGGCCTACCGCGGCCTTTGGCGCGAAGCAGCTCGCGCTGCCGGGTCCCGAAACGGTGCTGCTCGTCGACCATTCCCAGGCCGAGGTTGGCGAACTCCACGTCGTCTTCGATGAGCGCGTGGGTCCCGACCACCAGGGCGCAGTGTCCGGAGGCCGCCGCCGCGCGCACGCGCCGGCGTTCCGGCGCCGCAAGTCCACTGACCATCAGCTCGACCGTGAGCCCCGGAAACGTCTCTTCCAGGTAGGCGCGGAAGCTGTGCAGGTGCTGCCGGGCGAGGATCTCGGTCGGCGCCATCACCACCGACTGCAACCCGCACGCGTGCGCCATCGCGACGCATGCCGCCGCGACCGCGGTCTTGCCGGAACCGACGTCTCCGTTGAGCAGCCTGTTCATCGGCACGGTCTTTTCCATGTCCTGGAACGCCTCCCACGTCGCCCTGCGCTGCGCGTGGGTCAGCTCAAACCCGAGACCGGCCTTGAACTGATCGATGACTTGCTGCCGGTAAGGGATCGGAAGGGCCGGCTCGGCCGCGATGTCGTGCTGCGTCTCAGGCTTGTGTCCGCGGCGCACCGCCTCAGAGATGTCCAGGAGGTCATGGCGCTCGCGGACGTCTGCTGGCAGCAGGTCTTCGAGCCGATCCGCGAGAGGCAGCGCCTGTTCCACCAGCTCGGCGATCCTGGATGACGTGAGCCCTGCGACCAGGTGATATTTCGGCGTGAGGCCACCGACCTTCTTCGGCCCTTCCTCGCCACGCTTGTCAAGGCGCTCGTAGCGCGGGTTGACCATCCCCGGCTGGCCCCTGTACCGGTTCTTCTCCACGACCCCGGCGAACGCGACTCGATCCCCCGCGTGCAGCTGCCTGAGCACGAACTCCGAATGGAACCAAACGACTCGCATCTGAGCGCCGCTGTCATCGGTTACCGTCGCCTCGACCAGGCGCATCCGCCGGCGCTGTGTGGTGAGCGGTTTGATCGACAGGATCGTGCCGACGACCGACGCTTGAGCCCCAGGGACAAGCTCGGATATCGGCGACTCCACGAACGACTCCCAGCCGAACGGAAGAGTGACCAGCAGGTCTCGGACTGTTCTGATGCCAAGCTTCTCGAGCAGCCTGGCGGTCTTGGGTCCGACCTCGGCAAGCTGTTCCACCGACGCATCGAGCGCGCTGGGATGAGTGAGGATCGCCATCTACGTTAGATTCGAAACAGAATCATCTTGCGTCGAAAACGAATCGAGCTCGCCATCATCGCCATCTTGATCGCTGGCATCATCGGCTATGCGGGAGGCGGCCTTTTGTTTTCGGGCGCTCGGATCGCGAGCGCCGATCGCACGCTTAACACGGTCGTCGCGCACCAGAACACGTTGAACGCCACGTTCAGCGACATCAACTCGCAGCTCGCCGTGTTGACGAGCAGCTCGACCTTTCGGCCGCAGGACGCGGTTGCGCTCGTCGACAGGTCGGTCAGCAACTCAGAGCTTGCCACCACGACGATCAGCCGGGACGACGCCTCGCTGCGGTCGGAGCTGAACGGCCTCGACCAGTATCGGTGGCTCACCCTCATCGGCAACAGCAATCTCGACCGTGAGACCGCCAGGATCGCGCACGCCCGCAACGCCCTCGCGGCAGCCAGGTCGATCGCCGCGGACAAGGCGCAGGAGGGACGTTTCTGGCATTCGCTCTACACCGGTCTCGTCGACCTGGCAACCCTGAAAAGCCAGACGACGTCAGGTGACCTGACCTCGGCGCAGGCGACCCTCAAGGCTATGAAGAGCGACATCCACCAGGCAGCCCAGCAGTCAGGCGCCCCCCCGCTGCCGGCCGAGCTGGCCGGCCTGACGAGGGACCTGCAGGCCTTCGTCGACGATTTCGGCAAGCAGCTGGACGCCCAGGTCGCCGGCGATGACGCGAGCGTCGCCGCGTACCAGGCGAACGTGCAGGCCGACCTGACGAAGATCGCTTCCTACGACATCGACGCGATCGGCAAGAAGATCGATGCCTTCTACAAGCCGCTGATCGACCACTTCAACTCGGAGATTGGCGCGGCGACGGCCTGACCGTCCGCCTGGCCTCTGCCTGCGCGAACCAGACCATCTGTCCCGCGAGCAGCACCACGAGCGCCACCAGCGCCGGCGCCCCGAGCTTCGTCACGCCAAACCAGCCCGCGGCGATGATCACCAGCACCACCCCGCTCTGCACCCAGTCGGAGACGAAGAGGCCGAGTACGCGTCCACCGGCTGCCCGGAGGAAGTTCACGCGATCGCCGGTCGCCTGATGAGGGCCACGGCCAACCTCGACGCCACGAAGTAAACGGCGACGAGGGCAAGGATCGAGACGAAGTCCAGCGGCCACGACGCGCCCATCCCCTCCGCGGCCCAGAAGGTGCCGAGGCTGGTGAGGATCAGGCCCACCGCGTATTTCAGCGTGTTCTCCGGCACCCGCGCAAGCGGCCGCCGGACCACCACGCCGGCGGCGGCCACCACCGCCGCCGCGACCAGGCCTCCCGCGATCGCGGCCGGGAACCCGTGGCCGGCTCCGCCGACCGCGATGACGATGAAGACGACCTCCAGGCCTTCCAGGAAAACACCCTTCAGGGCGAGGATGAACCCGACCCAGTCACGTCGCGGGACGGCATCGCGGAGGCCGGAGACCGTCTCCTCGTACGCGCGCTCCTCGTCGTGCATCGCCACCACTCCGGCCGTTCGCAGCACGGCCTTGTGCAGCCACCTCAAACCGAAGAGGAGCAGCAGGGTTCCGACCAGCAGCTTCAGCGCCGCCTCCGGGACCGTCGTGACGATCAGCTGCCCGAAGAAGATGACCAGCAGCCCGAGCAACACCAGGGCGGCGGCGGCGCCGAGGATCGGGGCGCGCCACCCACGGGTGAGGCCGACGGCGAGCACGATCGTCAGCGCTTCAGTTGCTTCGACGGCCGAGCCGAGGAACGCGGCGCCGAAGATGAAGATCTGCTGACCCACGGCTAGAGATTAACCCCGGCTGATTTAATGGATTTCGTGCGTCCCGGCCTGTACGCGGAGGATTCGATCACACGGCGGGTTAACCGGGAGAACGTCCTGCTTCTCGGCGGCGGCCGCGCGCTACTCATGCAGCTCGCGCATCCGATGGTGGCGGCAGGCGTCGACGAGCACTCCGACTTCCGCCGCCATCCGGTCCGGCGGCTTCGCCGGACCATCCGCATGACGATGGCGATCGTGTTCGGCGACCGCGAGACGGCGCTTGCGGCCGCGCGGTCGGTGAACCATGCGCACTCGCGAGTTCGTGGAGAGGGCTACCGGGCGCTGGACCCCGACCTGCTCCTGTGGGTCCATGCGACGCTCGTCGACTCGGCGCTCGTCACGTACGAGACTTTCGTGAAGCCTCTTTCACCAGTCCAGCGAGAGGAGTTCTACGAGGAATCGAAGTTGCTGGGCGAGCTCCTCGGCATCCCGCGCGAGCGTTATCCTGCGAACCTGCGAGGCTTCAACGATTACGTGGGCCACATGGCGTCGGCCACCGGTCCCGTCCGCATCGACGCGCGAGCGAAGGATCTTGCGCGCCTCGTGGTGCGGCCGAGACTTCGGCTGGTGCCGGGCCCCGCGATGGTTCCCTTCGAGATCGTTACCGCCGGACTCCTGCCGCCAGTCCTCCGCGAGCGATACGGGCTCGCGTGGGGGCCGGCGCAGCAGCGCGTGTTCCGGCTCGTGCTGATCGCGCTGCCGCGGTTGGTTGCCGTGACGCCACCAGTGCTGCGCGTGTGGCCCCTGCCCGGGCACAACGTGAGCCTCGCGCCAAGTCTATCCCTTACTTCTTGAGGTACACGATCCCCATCGCCTTCGGCCCGGTGTGTGTGCCGAGGACGCAACCGATCTGACCGACGGTCACATCTCGGTCCGGGAACTCCGAGCGCAGCTCACCGGCGACACGCTCCGCCTCGTCTGGCGCCTGCGCGTGCATGACGGCCATGTGCTCGACCGGCAGCTCGCTGTTGAAGAACTCGATCATCCGCGAAATCGCGCGCGAGCGGGTCCGGACCCGGTCGACCGGCTTGATCTCGCGATCCGCCACCAGCAGCAGCGGCTTGAGATCGAGCATCGTCCCGATCATCGCCTGGGCGCGGCTGAGGCGCCCGCCCATCTCGAGGTACTTCAGAGTGTCGAGCAGCGCCAGCACGCGACACTTCGCGACGCGCTGTTCTACCGCCGCGGTCGCGTCGTCCAGGCTCCGGCATTCGGCCGCGATGCGGCAGAGGAACGCGATCGGCATCGACACCGTCTGACTGTCGACCACATGGACCTTGAAACCATCGACCGACGACGCACCGACCCTCGCCGCTTCAGCGGTGGCTGACAGCTGCGCACCGATGTGGATCGAGATGCAGCCGTCGTGGTCTTTGGCCAGCTGCTGGTAGACCTCGGCGAACTCGCCCGGTGAGGGGGCTGAGGTGGTCGGCAGCGTCGTCGATGCGGCGAGGCGGCGGAAGAACTGTTCGTCGGTCATGTCGACGCGGTCGCGGAAGGTCTCCGTACCGAACAGGACCTTCAGCGGAACCACCTGGATGTCGTAGCGGTCCCGCCATTCGTCGGGCAGGTCGGCGGTCGAGTCGGTGACGACCGCGAAGCTTCGTTTCATCGAGTGGGTCGGCGCGCTATTCGACGGAGAGGATGAAGGGGTAGTGCTGCTGGCCGCCCTGCTGGACCTCGACCTCCAGGCCGGGATAGTTCGACCGGATCTCCGACTCGAGCCGGGCCAGCTCGTCGTCGCTCGCCTGCTCACCGCGGTAGACCGTCACGAGCTCATACGCGTCCGGGCCGAGCTTGCCGAGGGCTTCCTTGATGACCTGTGAGTAGTCGCGGCCGGCGATCTCGAGCCGGTCGTTGATGAGGCCGATCACGTCCCCTTTCCTCACCTTCACGCCGTTGGAGCGCGTGTCACGCACCGCATGCGTGACCTCGATCGTCTGGACGCGCTCGGCTTCAGCACGCATGGCGCGGAGGTTCTCCTCGCCCGACCGCTCGGGGCGGAAGGCGACGACCGCGGACACGCCCTGCGGCACGCTATGGGTCTCGACGAGATGGACCTTCTTCTTCGTCAGGCCGACCACCTGCTTGGCGGCCGGGATGACGTTGCCGTTGTTCGGCAGCAGGATGACCTCGTCGTACGCGACCGACTCGATCGCGGTGAGCATGTCCTGCGTGCTCGGGTTCATGGTCTGGCCGCCCTCGATGATCGCGTCCACGCCAAGGCCGCGGAAGATGTCGACGAGTCCCCGACCGGCCACCACCGCGGCCAGGCCCGGACCGGTCGGCCGAGGTGGCCTGGCGTCGGAGGCGGCGCTTTCCGTCTCGAGGATGCGCCGATGCTGTGTCGACATGTCGCCGACGTTGAGCTTCAGCAGCCGGCCGTAGCCGCCCGCGAGGTTGATGACGGTCGTCGGATCGTCGGTGTGAACGTGGACCTTGACGAGCTCGGGCTCGCCGACGACCAGCACTGAGTTGCCGAGCGATTCGATCTGGCCGCGGATCAGGTCGGTGTCGAGATTGTTGCCCTCGATCAGGAACTCGGTGCAGTAGCCCCAACCCCCTTCGGGCAGCGCCAGCGACACCTGCGACGCCGACGAGATCGACCGAACGGCGGCCAGCGCCGGCTCTGACTCCTCGACGCTCTTCAGCATTCCTTCGAGGATCAGCTGCAGCCCAAAACCGCCCGCGTCGACGACGCCGGCGTCGCGCAGGATCTGGAGCTGGCTCGGCGTCTTGAGGACGGCGGCGCGTGCTCCCGCGGCAGCGGCGGCGATGACGCGGGGAACATTCGCGTCGGCATTCGCGGCGGCGGTGGCCGCCGCCCGGCCCGCTTCTCGCGCGACGGTGAGGATCGTTCCTTCGGTCGGCTTGTTGACCGCGCGATACGCGGCGTTGGCGGCCTCTTCAAAACCCGCGGCAAGCTCCGCCGGCGTCAGCGACGATTTGCCTTCAACCGCCCGCGCAAAGCCGCGGAAGATCTGCGACAGGATGACGCCCGAGTTCCCGCGGGCGCCCATGAGGCTGCCGTGCGAGGCGAGCTTTGCGATCTTGCTGATCTCGGCGGCGTTCGACTCCTTCACGTCCTCGACCGCGGATTGAAGCGTCAGCAGCATGTTCGTTCCCGTGTCGCCGTCCGGCACGGGGAAGACGTTGAGGCGGTTCACCTCTTCGTGGTTGGCCGCGAGCCAGTTCAGGCTGCCCAGCAGAGCGCGCTTGAAAAGCTGTCCGTCCACTCCAGTCGCCTTACCCGCCGTCGCCGCCACTCAACTGCGCTCTTCGCGAACGCCCTGCACGTTGACGTTGACCTTGACGACCGGCACACCGACTGACCTTTCGACCTCGAACTTCACGGTTTCCTGCAAGTTGTGCGCCACCTCGGAGATGCGAATTCCGTACTGCACGATCACGTAGACATCGATCGCGAGCCCGCCGTCGACCTGGACGACGTCGACGCCCTTGTCGACGTTCTCGCGCCGCAGCAGCTCTGCGAAGCCGTCGCGCAAGCCGCGGCCGGCCATCCCGCTGATGCCGTAGCAGCTCGTCGCCGCGTGACCGGCGATCGCCGCCACCGCCGACGGAAAGACTTCGATGCGGCCCCACCGCCGCGACTGGATCAGCGCCGTGGTGGTCTTCGAGGCCATGAGAAGCCCATGGTACAATTCAGGTCCGCGCGCAAGCGATCCTGTGCTGGCGCGTGCTCGTCAAACCCCAGGCAGAAGGTAACCCATGGCCAAAGAGTGCGCGATCTGCGGCAAGAAGCCGCAATTCGGCCATCACGTGAGCCACGCCAAGAACCGGGTCAACCGGAGGTTCGAGCCCAACCTCCAGATGGGCCGGGTCACGGTGGCGGGACGCACGTTCCGGGCACGCGTGTGCACGCGCTGTCTTCGGACTTACTCCGCCTGACCGAAATCCATCTGGTGGACCTTGCCTAACCGGCGAAGGTCGTTCCGAAGGGCGCCCCAGACTCGTTCCTGCGCCTCTTTGCCCGGCACCACCGTGGCCGGGTCGTCGACCGCGGTTGCGAGGTCCGGCCGCTCGACCATCTCCGCGAACAGCAGCGTCCACGCCCGGGGCACCACCTCGTAGACCGCGTAGCCGCCTCCACCCAGCGCGAGCCATCGGCCCTCGCACAGGTCGTGCGCGAGCTCGTGAAAAACGCGGCCGACGCGTGGCCACATGCGCGTCGTGTTGGCCAGGTGCGCGAGCGGGTCGAGGTGATGCGAGTCGCAGCCATCCTGGGTTACGAGCACAGTCGGTTTGAAACGGCGCAGCAGCGCGGGCACGACCCTCTCGAATGCGAACAACCACGGTTCGTCCCATGTATAGGGGACGAAAGGCAGGTTGGCCGCGGAGCCTCTGCCGGGCCCGACCCCTGCATCGTTGGGAAAGCCCGTGCCCGGGAAGAGCCAGTGCCCGCTCTCGTGCAGGCTGATGGTCAACACGTCGGGATCGCTCTGGAAGATCTCCTCCACCCCATCGCCGTGGTGCACGTCGACGTCGACATAGGCGACGCGATGGCCTCGCTCCTTGAACCACCGGCACGCGATCGCGGCGTCGTTGTAGGTGCAGAACCCTGATGCGCGATCCCCGTGCGCGTGGTGAAGGCCGCCCGACGGGCTGAACGCATGAAGGGCTGCGCCGCTTTCGATTGCCTCGGCCGCGACCAGCGATGCGCCGACCACCAGGGAGGTGCCTTCGTGCAGCTCGTCGGAGATCGGATTGTCGGCGGATGCGAAACCCGCCGCGTCGATCGCCTCCGGTGAAACGCCCTGGCGCTGAGCCGGGTCGCTGAGCATGCGGACCAGCTCAACGTACTCGCCGGAATGGACGAGCTCGAGCTCGCCGATCGTTGCTGGGCGCGGCGGGAGCAGGTGGCTGTGCTCGATCAGGCCGGTCGACTTGATGAGGTCGACCGCGAGCTTGACCCGGACCGGCTGCAGAGGGTGCTCGTCCGAGAGGTAGTGCTTCATCAGCGCCTCGCCGTAGACGAGCGCGACCGGTCCGGACACGGCAACTTACGCTAACCGTTTGATGGACCTCTTCGAGTCGGTGCCGAACTTTTCCGAGGGCCGCCGCCGCGGCGTGATCGATGCGATCGCAGCCGCGAGCTCGCCTGCGTACGAGCTCGACGTCGATCCCGATCCCGACCACAACCGGGTCGTGGTTTCCTTATGCGCAGGGCAAACGAAGATCATCGACGGCCTGATGGGAGCGATCAGCGCGGCGGTCGAGCGCATCGACCTTGGATCCCACAGCGGCGTCCATCCTCGAGTCGGCGCTGCCGACGTCGTGCCCATCATCCCGCTTGGCGACACCAGTCTCGAGGCGGCCCGCGAAGCCGCACATGCCGTGGGCCGGCGCGTGTGGGCCGAGCTACAAGTCCCGGTCTACTTCTACGGACATGGCGAGGGTGCGACGCTTGCCGACATCCGTGCCGGTCGCTCACGGCCCGACCTGGGCGGCCCCGAGCTTCATTCGACGGCCGGCGCCGTGTGCGTGGGCGCTCGGCGTGGCCTTCTCGCCTTCAACGTCATCCTCTACGACACCGACATGGTCGCCGCGCGGGCGCTGGCGCGCGCGATGCGCGAGTCCTCCGCTGGGCTGCGCGGCGTGCAGGCGCTCGCGTTCGAGCTGCCCGGCTCGCGGGTCCAGCTTTCGATGAACCTCTTCCGCCTCAACGAGACGACCCCTGCGGAGGTCATCGCGGAGCTGCAGCGACGCGGCGTCGAGATGGGCGCCGAGCAGGTGGTGGGCCTGAGCCCGGCCCTGGCTGCGACCCCGGCCGCCGACGGGCGACTGCTCGAGGGCAGGATGGCAAGTGCGGCGGCGGCTGAGGGCTCGCGACGCTGCGCCGAGCGCCGTGACGAGGAGCACGCGGCCCTGGCCGTGCGCCTGGCTGCAGAGGCGGAAGCGCTGGCGCGGCTGCCCGCGGACCAGGACGCGATCCTCGGCGGCGCGGAGCGCGCGGCTGCTCTCGTGCGAGTCTTGAAGGTCGCCGGGGTGCTGGATGACGAGCTCCAGTCCATCCTCGGCGCCGCGGCGCGCGGTTTTCGCGCCGCAGTCGGCCCGGCGACCGAGGGGATCTACCGGGCGCGAGTGAACGCCCTGGACGCCCGCTTAGCCTGACGGGGTCGAGGTGTCGAGGGTCACCGTGCACGCGCCGCCGTTGACCTCGACCCGGTAACCGCTCGGCGCCGAGCTGAATCCGTCCGACTCGTACTTCAGGTCACCGATCCCGTGCTGGTCCCTGCCGTCGGCCCTCAGCGTCACCGCTCCTCCCGAAACGCTCACCGACGCGGCGGTCCCTCTCGGCCGGTGGACGTTGACCATGAGCGCGCCGCCGTTGACCTCCACGGGTACGATGCCCGACGGCGTTCCGAGCGTGATGTCGTCGCGACTGGCGCCGGTGTGGATGGTCACCCCGGTGACGTGCACCTGCGGCAGGTTGATCGTGGTCGTCGACGCCCCGGTGTTGAGCGTGATCGACCACGGGACGCCTGGATTGACCTCGAGCTTCAGCACGAACCGGCGGTTTTCGATCCACGGAAAGCTGCTGCCTTTCTGGCTGATCGACAGCACGCCGCTCGACCGGTCGAGGCGCACCTCGGGCTTTGGTCCCGAGTAGTCGATGTGAGCGCGATACAGGTTGCTGCCAAGGTCACTGCTGCCTTGCACCGTGATCGTCGCCGCGCCCGCGCTGATGTCGGCGCTGGCCTCGCTGAGGCCCCCTACCTCACCCGACGCGGTCATCGACTGCGTCGCGACCGGGTTCGGTGCGATGGCCACGTACACGGCGGCGCCGACGATGGCGAGCACGATGATCAGCGCGGCGGCGATGTCACCGGTCGTCCCGTGCACCGATCGCCGGACGATGAGCTCGATGCCGACGACGATCAGGATCAGGGGCCAGAGGTCGGTGAGAAGGACCAGGCGGTCGAGCGCGATCTGGCCGGTGTTCACGAGCAGCGCGACGACGCCGACCAGGATCAGGACCGCGGGCCAGAAAAAGCTCCGGTAGCGCATCTATGTCGGCCGCTCGCCGATCGTGATGTTCAGTGCGCCACCCGAGACCGTCAGCTCGTAGCGGTCGGTGGCGGAGTCGAATCCGTTTGATCGCCACCCGCGGCTGCCGACTCCGTCCTGGTTCGATCCGTCGGCCCGGACACTCAACGCGCCGCCGGAGGCCTGCATCTTGATCGCCGCACCGGCCGGCCGGATCACGTTCACGCTCAGCGCGCCGCCCTGCACGCGCACGGGGACGACGCCCTTCGGCGGTCCGAGCTGGAGCGTGACCTGGCTTGCCCCTGTCCGGCAGTCGAAGCCGGTAAGCGTGGCCACGGACATGTCGAAGTCGCCGCGGATGGCGCCGGTGCTGCAGCTGATCTCCCACGGAATCGCGTCTGTGAGCTGAGCGTCGATGCGCAGCCGCCTGGCGCCCATGAACCAGTCAAACCGCTGGCTGATGCGGAGGGTGCCGCCCGCGCGGTCGAGATTGATTTCGGGCGGCGCGCCGGTATGTTCGATGTGCGCCCGATACAGCTGGTCTCCGAGCGCCGCCGCCCGCACGTCGACCCGACCTCCGCCCGCCGTAACCTCCAGCTTCGCCCTGGGCAGGCCGTCCCTCGGTTCGGCGCTGTCGACTGTGGCGGATGCGCCGCCGGGTCCGATGCGGACCACGATCAGCCACACGCCCAGCGCGATCAGGAAGATCGGCCAGACGTAGTCCCAGTTGATGCTGCGAAGCACGCCTGTGTTGGCGAGCAGGAACAGTACTCCGAGGATGACGAGCACCCCGCCCCAGAAGACGCCGGGGTTGCGGTTCCACCACATGGTCAGGTCCGCGCGCGGCGGACGATCAACCAGAGCCCGATCGCGATCAGCACCAGCGGCCAGAAGAGGTCGTCGCGGATCCAGCCGAGGTTGTGGAGGAGGAAGTACACGCCCGCGACGATCAGCACGATCGGCCAGAAAAGCTGGTGCCTCCAGAACTGGTTCACTGCGGCCAGTCTAGTTGGGTTCGATTAGACGGGCCCGACCAGCTCGAAGAGTCCGGGGCGTTCCTTGCGCGCGGCCTCGATCAGGTCCTGGCCGGCGACGGTGGTCTGAACCGCGGGCGCTGACATCAGGTAGGTGCGTGTCACGCGGCGCAGGTCGTCTGCGGTCACCTGCAGCAGCCGCTGCTTGAAGCGCTCGCGGGATTTGAGCGTGAAGCCGGTGGCGCGGTTGGTCGCCTCGCGGCGTCCCTTGATGTCGGGCGACTCGAGCGGATCGACGTCGCCGCACGCGCCGAGGATCGCCTCCTTGATCGCTTCCGCCTCGATCTCGCCTTCGGTCACCCACCTCGTCGCCTGCTCGAAAACGTCATAGGTGCGGACGATGTTCGGGTCGCGGTACGAACCGAAGTAAAACGTTCCGCTCCCGACGCCGGCCTGTGCGAAGCCGCCGTACGCGCCGCCTTTCTCGCGCAGCTCGCGGTGGAGGAACGTGTCGCGCATGTAGTTTGCGAGCACCAGCAGCGCGGGCGCGTCAGGATGGGTGTAGCGCACGGTCTTGAAGAAGCGGACGTTGAAAGCGACCGGGACCGGCGCGATCCGCGCCTCGGGTTCGTGTTCCAGGGGCGGCGGTGCCTCGGCCGGTGCGCCGTCGCCGTCGGCTGGGAGAGCCGCGACCAGGCCCAGGAGCAGCTCCTCGAGCGGCCGGATCATTCCCTCTTCGCACGTGACCACGATCCTGAGCGTCGACCCGTTGAAGAGGCGCCTGCGAACTTGGTCGAGGCGGTGGACCAGCTCGCCGAGGTCCTTCTCGTCCAGCTTCGCGAGCCGGCGCATCGTATGGAGCATTCCGATCCCTTGAAGGCGGTCGTTCACCGCGCCTTCGGAGCTGATCTTGGAGTGCGCTCTCAGCAACGCGAACTGAAAACCGAGACCGGCGAGCGAGCTCTCGAGCCGCGTCGTGATCTCCGCGATGATCTCCTTGAGGCGCCTGGGTTCGACCTCGAGGCGCGCCACGAGGTCGGTGAGCAGCTCGATGAACGGCGGGGCGTTGCGGTCGAGCGCCCGGCCGGACACCACGAACGACTGGATGTAGTCATCGCGCAAGGCGAGCGACTGGACCTGCGCGGCCGCCCCGACTCCGCCTGTCGTCGATGCAATGCGGGCCGCGATCTGCACGTAGTCCTGCCCCGCCGCTCCGCTGTGCGTGAGGACGCGGGCGAAGAGCGGCAGCAGGTCCTTCTGCTCGCTGGTCAACTGGGAGAAGTCACATCGCAGGTCGAGATAGGTGATGCCGTTGGTCGGCTGCGGGTAGAACTCGACGGTTGCTCTCTGCACGGTGTCATCGCGACTGGGAACCGGTTCGAATTTCATCGGGATCTCGCTCAGCTCGAGCGTGGGAAGCGAAGAGAGGTCCTGCCTGGCTTCCTGGTCGGCCTTGAGGCGGAGCGCGTCGGCGACTATGCGCGCGCGATCGGCGTCGGTTAGCTGAGATTCGATGACCGCCAGCCGGTCGAGTTCTATGCGCTGCTGGCGCTGCTCGAGCTCGCCATCAGGGACCACTGTGATGAGAGCGCGGTGCGGGTTGTCGAGCAGCTCGGCCCGAATGAGGTTCTCGAAGAAGCGGCCATCGGTGCGCGATTTCTCGAGACGCTCAAGGTCGGCGTCGAAATCGAGCGCGCTGATGGGGTCGCCGCCGTACAGGTACGCGGGCATGGACGAAAACAGCAGTCGCAGCGCGTAGGGGAAACCTGCGTTGGAGCGCTCGCGCTTCTCGAACTCCAGATGGTGGATGGCGGCGTCGACCTGAGAGGCGTCGACTCCGCCGTCGGCCAGGCGCTCGAGGGTCTCGAGGACGACCTTCTCCACCTTCTCCGCGTCTTCGGCGGCGATTCCCTTCAGGCCTGCGCCGAAGACCGACTCTTTGTAGTCGTCGTGGAGTCCGGTCCCGTCAGCCAGCGCGCTGCCCAGGCCCGAGTCGATGAGCGCTTTGCGCAGAGGCGAGCCCGCGTTGGACAGCAGGACCTCGGTCAGCACCTTCATGGCCAGCGCGCGGAACGAATCCGCGCTGGGAACGGTGACCCACGCGGTGAGTGCCTGCGCCTTGCGAGTGTTGTCTTCGCCAGCCGTGGCCGGAAATGCCTCGACGCGCGTCGCGGGCGCCTTGAATCGCTTCACGTCCCGGATCGACGAGTCGATCTCGAGGCGCTGGAACCGAGCCAGGGCGTCGCGTTCGATCACCTCCAGCGTGGCTTCGAGCGGCAGGTTGCCGTAGCTGTAGAAGCGCGCGTTGCTCGGGTGGTAGTAGCGCTCGTGGAACCGCCGCAGCTGGTCCCACGTAAGGTCGGGTATGTACTGCGGATCCCCGCCCGACACGTACGAGTAGGGCAGGCCGGGGAAAAGGGTCTGGCCGATCGCGCGGTCGACCGCGGATCCGGGCGTGGCGAGTGCCCCCTTCATCTCATTGAAGACCACGCCCTTGTAGCGAAGTCCAGTCCTTGCGTCTTCGGGGTTCTCGAACTCGAAACGGATGCCCTCCTGCTTGAACGAGTCCTCGGCCAGACGCGGGAAGAACGTCGCGTCGAGGTAAACGCTGAGGAGATTCGTGAAGTCGTTCGGGTTGCGCGTGCTGAACAGGTACATGGTCCAGTCCGAACCGGTGAGGGCGTTCATGAAGGTGGCGAGTGAGCGGCGGGTCATGCTGAAGAACGGGTCGCGAACCGGAAATCGCTGCGATCCCGCCAACACGACGTGCTCGAGGATGTGGGCCACGCCGGTCGAGTCGTTGGGGGGTGTCGGAAAGAAGACGGCGAACCCGTTGTTGTCGTCGGGGCATTCGATGTGGATGTGGCGCGCGCCGGTGCGCTGGTGCTCGAGCTCCAGGTATTGGCCCTCGAGCCGGTCGACCGGCTCGCGACGGGTGATCGTGTAGCCGCCGATGGTGCTCGATGCTGTTGTGGCCATGCGAATCGTTGAGTCTAGGATGTGGAAGATGTTCACCGCCGCCGAGCTCGAGTTTCTGCGCTCGCAGAGGATCGGTCGATTCGCGACCGTGGGCCCGGCGGGCTGGCCGCACGTCGTGCCGGTGATGTACACGATGAACGACGACGGCTCCCTCGACTTCGACGTCGACGGCGTGAAGCTGCGCAACCTCACTGCTGAGCCGCGCTCGGCGATGGTCGTCGACGCGATGGGGCCGAGGCGCGGCGTGGCCATGCAAGGCCGGGTGGAGCTGATCGCGCCGGAGCGGGCGCGGTTGAAGCCGGTGCGGAAGTTCGCCTGGGGAATTTGATCCGCCGCGCGTCTTTGTGCCTGCTGCTTTGCCTTGCGTCTGCGGCGTGCAGCTCGGGCGCGGGTGGTTCTGCTTCGTCACCTGCGCGCGTGACGCCGACGCCCCTGCCTCCGATATCGGCGGAGTGGACCCAGTACCACCGCGACGCAGGCCGCTCCGGAGTTGGGTCCGCGGAGCCGCTGCTGAGCGGTCCAAAGACCGCATGGACGGTGGCAGTGGACGGCCAGGTCTATGCGTCGCCGCTCATCGTGAACGGGCACGTCATCGTGGCGACCGAGAACAACTCGATCTACTCGCTCGACATCTTCACCGGTACCTTGATCTGGTCCAAGCATCTCGGGGAGCCGGTCGACTCGAGCTCGCTGCCGTGCGGAAACATCCGCCCGGTGAGCGGGATCACCGGGACGCCTGCCGTCGATCCCGCTACCGGAAGGCTTTACGTGGTTGCGTACCTGCGCACGCACCATCACGTGCTCTACGCGCTGAGCCTGGCGGATGGGTCGGTGCTGTTCCAGCAGGACATCGACCCGCCGGGTTCGAATCCTTCGGTGCAGCAGCTGCGCAGCGCGCTTGCCATCGGCTCTGGATACGTCTACGTTCCGTTCGGTGGCCTGTTCGGCGACTGCGGGCAGTACCGCGGATACGTGGTCGGGGTGCCGCTGGGAGGCGGCCTGGCGCGGACATACGCGGTGCCGAGCTCGCGGGGCGCGAGCATCTGGGCGCCGCAAGGCGCCACGATCGGACCCGACGGAAGTGTCTACGTGGTGACAGGGAATGCGTTCGGCTCGGGCTTTGGGAACAGCGACTCGGTGCTCCAGCTCTCGCCCGACCTTTCATCAGTCAAGTCGTACTTCGCGCCCTCGAACTGGCCGGCGCTGAATGCCAACGACACTGACCTCGGCTCGACGGGGGTGGCGGTCCTGCCGTCGCTTGGACGCGCCCTGGTGATCGGTAAGGAAGGGGTCGCGTATTTGCTGGCGATGGGGAGCCTGGGCGGGATCGGCGGCCAGGTCGGGAGCCGGCGCGTGTGCGCGGGAGCGTGGGGCGGGACGGCGTGGGTCGAGTCGACCGTGTTCGTGCCGTGCGCGGACGGGCTCTTCGCGCTGGGGGTTTCTTCGTCATCGATCCAGGTCAACTGGTCGGTCGGGCATCCGCAGCTGGGCTCGCCCATCGCGTCGGCCGGGGCGGTGTGGGCGATCGAATCCTCATCGGCGACGCTGTTCGCGCTTGATCCTGCCAACGGACAGGTGCTGTACACGCTGGGGCTCGGCGCCGCGGAGCACTTCAGCACGCCCGCGGCCACCGACGGGTTTGTGGTAGCGCCCGCGGGCACGAGGGTGGTTGCGGTATCGGTGGTGGGCTCTTAACAGGCGGGGTTGTCTCGGGCCCGTGCCGCCCCCTAACCTGCTGTGTCAGGCTCGGCAGGCTGGGGGAGGGCGCGGGCGGGAGTGACGCTCCTATGCCTTGTCAAGACGGTTGAGGAACTTGAACAGCTGGCGTGCGGCATAGCGCTTGAGACAGCGCCGGACCTCGGCCAGAGTTTTGCCTTGGGCGGTACGACGAGCGAGGTAGTCACGGGTCGACTGGTGGTAGCGACAGCGAGTGAGAACGACCCGGTGGAGGGCGGCGTTGAGCTGGCGGTCGCGACCGCGGTTGAGGCGATGACGAACCGTTTGACCCGAGGAGGCGGGGATCGGGCAGACGCCGGCCAGGGCGGCAAAGGTAGCCTCGTTTGGCATTCGGCCGGCGTGCGACCAGGAGAGCAGAATCTGCGCCGCGGTCAGCGCGCCAACACCAGGTTGGGCACACAGACCGGGGGCCATCTGCTCGACCCGGACGGCGATCTCCTGTTCATAGCGGTCGGCGTCGGCGCTGAGGCTGCGAATCATGTGTGCGAGCTCACGCATGGTGGTCAGGCGGGTGCGGTCCTCGGCGCTCATGCCCGGGTGGCAGCGGCTGGCCAGACATTGGCGCACCAAACGCTCGGCGCCGTGAGACCCGAAATCCAAAAAGCGAGAGCGCAGCTTCTCCGAGGCCGTGACGACTAATTGCATGAGGTGGTTAGCCAGCCGGGTTCGGTTGCTCACCAGTTCCTGGCGAGTGGTGAACAAGATGCGCAGCTGCTCGCGCTCCTGGCGCCGCCGTGGTGGATTCAGGCGCTTCATGGCCAGGGCATCGCGACCGGCGCGAATGGCATCGATCTCGTCCGACTTGCCGCGCCGGCGCGGTGGCCGCTTGGGTCGGTCGACCTCGGTCACTGTCTGACCATTGGCCAACAGGTGCTCTGTCAGCGCCGCCCCGTAGGAGCCGGTGCCCTCGACCGCCCAGAGCAGCGGTCCGCTAAACCTCGAGCCCAACTCGAGCAGGCGGCCATAGCCTCGAGCGTCGGCGCCGACCTCGAGCAATTCCAGGCAGCCGCCGCTGGCATTGAGCGCAGCCGCAGTCAGCCTCAGCTTGTGGGTGTCGACACCAATGACGTGGACGAATTGCTCTGCCAAGATGGGCATGGTTACCTCCACCAAGGTGACCAGAGGTGTTGGTCTGGGGCCCCACCTGGCGGCGATCCTGTGAGGGGTCACGCCATCGGGCGGACAAGCTCCTTATTAAGCCAACGGGTGGCCCAGGCCGACACCAGCGGCGGACCCGGCGGACATGTCCACTCTGATGGCATGCGCTCGCAGCCGTGGAGGGCCCTGGGTCACGCCAGGTTGCCGCTGGCATGAATACATCCTCACAGGAGGGCCCGCGGAGGGGCCTGCGGTTTGCTAGCCCTGGATCTCACGCAGGAGGTTGGCCATCTCGATCGCCGCTTCCGCCGCCTCGGCGCCCTTGTTGTTCTTCAGACCCGACCGCGCCAGGGCCTGGTCGCGATCATCCGTCGTGAGCACACCGAACGCGATCGGCACGCCTGTGTCGAGCATGACCTGCATGATCCCCGAGGCGGCCTGCATCGCCACCACCTCGAAGTGGAACGTTTCACCGCGAACCACTGCGCCGAGGCAGACGATCGCGTCATGTCCACCCTTCTCGGCCAGAGCAAGCGCCGTCACCGGGAGCTCTAGCGAACCCGGTACCCAGAAGACGTCCGGCTCACCGACGCCGTGCCTCTGAAGAGCTTCCTGCGCGCCCCGCAGCAGGCGTTTCGTCACGTCCTCGTTGAATCGGGCCACGACGATGGCGATGTTCAGCTCGGTCCCGTCGAGGTCCGGCGCGGCTCCCTTTTCCCCCACTCCGTGATTAGAGCAGGTGGCCGAGCTTGTCTTTCTTCGTCTTGAGGTAGCGCTCGTTGCGCGGATTGGAAGGAGTGCGGATCGGCACTCGCTCGATCACCTCGAGTCCGAAGCCTTCGAGCCCGTAGATCTTCTTCGGGTTGTTTGTCAGCAGCCTGATCTTTCTCACGCCCAGGTCGTAGAGGATCTGGCTGCCGATCCCGTAGTCGCGTTTGTCCGGCGGGTGCCCAAGCGCCTCGTTCGCCTCGACGGTGTCCATTCCTTTGTCCTGGAGGTTGTAGGCGTGGAGCTTGTCGAGCAGCCCGATGCCGCGGCCTTCCTGGTGGCGGATGTAAAGGATCACGCCCGACCCCTCCTCCGCGATCATCTCCATCGCCGCATGGAGCTGCGCGCCGCAGTCGCAGCGGAGGCTGCCGAAGATGTCGCCGGTAAGGCACTCGGAGTGGGCCCTCAGCAGCACTGGTTCGGCGGGATCGACCTCACCCAGCGCAAGCGCCAGGTGGTTCTCGTGCCGCAGCACATCCTCGTAGGCGTAGAGCTTCCACTCGCGCTCGGGCCTGCCGATGGGGATGACTGCCTCAACGCGGCGCGCGACCAGCTTTTCGTTGCGGCGCCGATAAGAGATCAGCTGCTCGACGGTGATCACCTTGATCCCGTGCTCATCCGCAAAACGTTCGATGTCCGGGAGCCGGGCCATCGTCCCGTCCGGCTTCATGAGCTCGGTGATGACGCCCGCGGGGTAGAGGCCGGCAAGCGTCGCGAGGTCGACGGCCGCTTCGGTCTGCCCGGCCCTGGTCAGCACCCCACCCTCGGCGGCCCGCAAGGGAAACGTGTGGCCGGGCATCGCGAAGTCCGTAGGCTTCGCGTCCACGTCGACGACCTTTCGGATCGTTGCCGCCCGGTCGTGAGCCGAGGCGCCGGTGGTCGTGACATCACGAGCATCGATGCTGACGCTGAAGGCGGTACCGAGCCGGCTGGTGTTTCGCTCGACCATCGGCGCGATGCCGAGCTCGTCCAGCCGCCTTGCCTTCACCGGCATGCACACCAGGCCGGAGCCATGGCGGGTCATGAAGCTGATGTGGTCAGGGGTTACAAGCTGGGCGGCGACGACCAGGTCGCCCTCGTTCTCACGGTCTTCGTCGTCCACGACGATGACGAACTTTCCGCGCTTGAAGTCCTCGACGGCTTCCGGGATCGTGGCGAGCCCCATGCTCGACGAAGTCTACCGGCGCAGGTTTCTGGCCACGTAGCGTGCTATCACGTCGGCTTCGACGTTGACGCTGCTTCCTCGCTTGTAGGTGCCCGCAATCGTCGCCTCGAGGGTGTGTGGGATTAACGCGACGGTGAAGGAGTTGCGGTCCACTCCCGCCACGGTCAGACTTACCCCGTCGACCGCAATCGATCCCTTCTCGGCGACGAACCTCGAGATCGAGGCTGGGAGATCGATGGTCACCTCGCGGCCGGCCGCCGCTTTGTTCACCGACGTTACCGTGGCGGTGGCATCGACGTGACCCTGCACGAGGTGTCCGTCGAGGGTTGAGGTCGCGTTCAGGGGCAGCTCGAGATTGACCTCGCTGCCGGGTTTCAGTGCTCCCAGGTTGGTTCGGCGCAGGGTCTCGGGCACGACGTCGGCGTAGAAAACGGGCCCCTTCTTCTTGACCACCGTCAGGCAGCAGCCGTTGACCGCGATGCTGCCGCCTCGCTTCAGGTGTTTTGCGATCGCCGCGTGGTCGATGGCGAGGCGCCCGCCGCCTGCCTCGACCACCTTGGCGACGGCGCTAACGATCCCGGTGAACATCGACGTAGGCGGTGAGGAGAACGTCGTCACCGAGGCGGGTGATGTCGAGGTCGGTCAAGCCGGTCGCCCCGTCGAGCTTGTCGACTCCTCTTCCACCCAGAGGGCCGGGCGCGTCCCGGCCGCCGATGAGCTTGGGCGCGACATAGGCGTAGAGCTTGTCCACGAGGCCATCTTCGAACAGAGCCGCGTGCACCTCCGCGCCTCCTTCGACCAGCACGCTCAGGAGATTTCGCCTGCCGAGCTCCTCGAGGAGGGCCGGCAGCGACACACGTCCTTCATCCGTCGACGGAAGCCTGACGACCTCGGCCAGGCCAACCCGGCCATTCTTGGTCGATGCGATCAGCGTGTTGGGTCCGACAACTCGCGCCGACTGGCGAATCCGGAGCTGGGAGTCGAGCACGATGCGCACGGGTTGGCGCACGTTGTCGCCGTCGAGCCGTGCGGTCAACTCAGGGTCGTCGGCGATCACGGTGTTGATGCCGACCAGGATCGCGTCGTGCTGGTGTCGCAGGCGATGGGCGTGGAGCCGAGATTCTTCCCCGCTGATCCAACGCGCGTCGCCCGATTTCGTCGCGATCTTGCCGTCCAGGCTCATCGCGAACTTGGCGGCGACGAACGGCCGGCCGGTGAGCCGATGCTTGATGTAGAACTCGTTCAAGCGGCGGGCGCGATCCTCATGAGCTCCGACAGCCGTCTCGACGTGCGCGCTTTCGAGCGCTCTCACGCCGGCGCCGCGCACGCGATCATCCGGGTCGGTCATCGAGATGACAGCGCGGCGTACGCCGGAATCGATCACCGCGTCGGCGCAGCTCGGATCACGGTGAGCGTGAGTGCACGGCTCCAGGTTGACGTAGAGCGTGCCGCCCCGCGCGCGATCGCCGGCCTGCTGCAGGGCGATCTCTTCCGCATGCGGCTCACCCTTCGCGGCATGGTACCCCTCGCCGGCGAGGTGGCCTTCGTGGTCGACCACCACGGCGCCCACCATCGGGTTGGGACTGGTGCGGTAGTCGGCCTTTTGCGCCAGTTCGAGGGCGTGTGCCGACCAGTGGAGATCGACGCCTCGATCGGCACTCATTGAAACAACCGAATTAGGTCTACGAGATTCTCCAACATGCCTTGTGCGCTGGATCCATTTTCTGTTGACTCACTCACCTCAGTGATCTGAAGAGTGAGTTATAGGTGAACAAACCCTCGGGCTATTAGTACCGCTCAGCTCAAAGGATTGCTCCTCTTACACCTGCGGCCTATCAACCTGGTTGTCTACCAGGGCCCTTACCCGGTTAACCCGGTGGGAGACCTTATCTTGGAGTTGGCTTCGCACTTAGATGCTTTCAGCGCTTATCCAAACCGGCCATGGCTACCCGGCGCTGCCACTGGCGTGACAACCGGTACACTAGCGGGCCGTTCAACCCGGTCCTCTCGTACTAGGGTCAACCCTCCTCAAGTCTCCTGCGCCCACGGCGGATAGGGACCGACAGTCTTGTTACTCACGACCACTTGATCGCAAGGCCGGATCATTTCTGCCCGGCTCTGCATGTCGCCATGCAGCTCGGACTGTATCTTCGGACGGTTAGTCCGTCTGGCGTACAGTCTCTGGGGATTCCGGATGACTAATCATCGAACGCCATCTCATCTGGCGAAAACGTCCATTTCCATTCATGGACAATCCGAGTTCCAGCAATTCGCTGAAACCGAGTTCACCGAGATGTTCACCGCCGGCCATCGATCTGACGACCTTCGCGAAAGTCTCGAATTCTCTCTGCTTGGATGAGATCAGCGGACTCATTTCGAAGAAAGGAATGACCTTGTTAAGCAGATCTTCGCGTCGCCTGACGACGAAGACCAACGCTTGGTCTTTTTTGCCATTCCGTTTGATGTAGCCGCACCCTAACCGCTTCTGAATCAAGTCCAGCACTTCCCTCCTGTCGCCGTTCTGGCTGACATGGA
>WNFX01000419.1_pt1 | contig 41026 bp, 38 predicted proteins | sample 5400111 | NCBI WGS metagenome assembly WNFX01 (sample SAMN13153363, study PRJNA577476) | soil metagenome | isolation source: 40 cm soil or saprolite under grassland replicate 1 | place: USA:California | collected 2016-06-15
TTCGTGCCCCGCATCGCCTCCCGCATCTTCGTGGTGCCCAGGTCGGTCAGCTGGTGCATGACCGCGTCGGCCCGCACGCCGCGCACGGCGGCGAGCAGGTTCTCGCGGTCCATCACGTCGGCCACCACGGCCTGGGCGCCGGCGTTTCCCAGCCGCTCGGCGTTGGCCGGGCTGCGGGTGATCCCAATGACCTCGTGGCCGGCGGTGATGAGCTGGCGGGTGAGCGGTGTACCGACGGCGCCCGAGGCGCCGGCGAGCAGTACTCTCATGACTTCGGTCCCTTCGTGCAGGTCTCTCCCGTGCGGACGGGGTACCGGCCGGGCATGTGACGACCTGGCGGTGTGGTACCTCGCACAGCGTGCGTCGCCCCTGGTAAATGGCCCCCCGTCAGCTGATTGGCTGCCTACCCCGGGATCAGGTAACTTGCCAGGTTGCCCGGCGTGAGCGGCGCCGGTGATCTGACGAGCAAGCACTTCCGCCCATCTCCCTCCCTTCCGCGAATGCCCGTCGATCACGTGGTGCGGACGGGGAAGGGAAACCGAACGCGTGTTCTAACTCGCTGATCAGCGTAGCTATCGGGGTTCCGACGCGGCAACTGAGACTGGGCAGGTTAGTTGGCCGTTGGGCACCGTAGTTGGCCTCATGATCATCTGGCGGGGCTGCGCGCGGTCGCGGGTCGTTTGCTGCCAGGAACGAGGACGGCGCCACATTTTCCCAATCAGTGCGAGCCGACGAATGATCGAGGGCAGTAGCCGGCGATTCCCTCGTGGGCGGTCTCGTTGGCGGCGGGCGGTGCGGATCAGTCGCTCGTGGTCGGCCTCGCGAATGACGTCGGCGTGCCGGGCGGCGTGAAGCTGCAGGAGCGCGAAGTCTGAGATCATGTCGGTGCCTCGTCCCGATCGGGGCCGTCGTCGGCGTGTGTCGCTGGCTCTTCCTTCATCAGCGTGGGTGATGGCGAGCGACAACTCAGCCGTGCTAACTACGGATTCCTGTACGGATGCCATCGCCGTACCGGGCCCGCTGCCAACCGCACAAGCCGGCCAACAAACCCGACCAGCCTGTCAAACACGGTCAGCCGGTAAGTGTCGACGACTGTGACCAGTAGCGATACGCCCTCGCTGGGTGCCGGCCGGGCCTCGAACCTTGTTCGCATCGAGGGGTCGGGGGTTCAAATCCCCTCAGCTCCACCTAGAAAGCGCAGATAAACTGCTTGATCGTCAACCATGTAGAACGCGCCCTCTTGATTGTTTGACCGTCGTTCGGCCGTTGGACGGACCGTCACAATTTTGGTGACAGCCTGGACGGAGCCCCATGGCGCCGCTGCGCTGAGGGCCGGTCCGGTTGGCCGAGTGCGATGTCGGGCACGCGACAGCCAGAAAGGCGGGCACCCTAGGCGAGGGGTGCCCGCCTCGCGTCATGTACAGCTGTCCCCCAAGCTTGGCTGGACTGGGCGGGGGAAGCCACGCTCCGTGGCGAGCCGTGAATACTGGCCGTGGAGGTCGGGTCGCACGGTCGCCGAGCTGGAGCGCGTCGATGAGGCTGACAAACCGTCCTTGGCTCCCGTATACAATCCGTATACGCTAGTGACGTGGGGTACGAATGGCTGCCGGCCACGCTCGCGAAACTGCGCGACATCGAAGCGTACGAAGTCATGCAGGCGCTGGCAGCCAAACGACGCTAGCCCCGTCCGGCAGTCGGGCGCGGCATCGCGGTCCTGGCGATCTGGAGTCGGACCCGCGCCGGACGGCACCTGATCGTGGTCTTGCGCCCCACCGAGGTCAGCCACGACTGGCTGATCATAGGAGCCACGGAAATGACCGCCGACCAGGCGGCCGAGTACGACCGATGGGAGGCCGACCGTGAACAGTGACGAAACGTTCCCCGGCGAGGCCGAGATGCTCGCCGCAGCGGAGGATTTGACCTACGTCGACACCAGCGAAACCGAGGCCGAATTGCTGGCTAAGCTCCCGCCACCCGACGCGCCGGTGACTGTGGTGCGTCCAGTGCGGCTTCCGTTCGAGATGGATGTCCTTGTCAGGGCGCTCGCCGAGGCCCGGGGTGTCAGCATGTCGAGCTTGATCCGCGAGTGGGTAGCGGCGGGGATCGCGGCCGCCGGACGTGCGCCCGATCCGGTGACGGAGCTGCGGCGGGGTCTCGACACGGCGCAACGAGCACTGGACGTGTTGACAAGACACGGCGGGCAACGCGAAGCCGCGTAGCCGGGCGCGCTGTCGCCGTTGGCCGACGCGATCCGGTTGTGTCTCGACGATAGCGAGCTTGCGTCGGAAACCCGGCGGCCACGGCCGGCCGTGGCGGTCGTCGAATGAAGAGCAGGCGCGGGACGTACTCCGTCGCGGCAGAGCCCCCGGTGAGGCACCACCACACTGCCTCACTGAATTGGGAGCGGGGCAACGTCAACGCGGCCCGAAACGGACGGACCGCCGCTGGCTGGATGGGAAGGGGCATCATGGCAACCATGAACCCACTGGGCTCTGACTGGGTGACCATCGCGGGATACGAGAACGTTTCGGGGTGCCGGCGGCCCATGGCTGCGGTGCGCGCTTGACTGCGTGACCGCGGCATCGACTGGATGCCCTTCAGCGACGGCGAAATCCGTGTGGATCTCGCCTGCGGTCCCGGGGCCGATGGCAGATGGCGCGGCTGGCTCATCATCCACATCCAGGCCGGTGCACTCAGGCGGCTCGGTCTGCATCCGGACCAGCCCACCTCAAAGGTGGCCGGGCCCGCCCCTCCAGCCTGGTGGCACGCCGCCGCAGAGCGCCGGGCCCGCTAACATCTCGCCGATAAGCCGGCCACGTGCAAGTCCGGCCTTTAGCATCCTTTGGATGATGCGGCTGACGGTTCTCGGCGGCTGTGGGGCATGGCCGGCGGCGGGACAGGCGTGCAGTGGCTACCTCGTCGACTACGACGGGTTCCGGCTGCTCGTCGACCCGGGATATGCGACGGTGCCCCGCTTGCTGGAACGGACCGCCGCTGACCGGATCGACGCGGTCTTCGTCACCCACGGACATCCCGACCACTGCGCCGACCTGAACCCGCTGCTGCGGGCACGTGCGTTGCGCGACGACCCGCCCGCGCCGCTACCGGTGTACGCGCTACCCGGCGCGCTCGACGCGGTGCTCGCGCTTGACCGCCCGGGGACGCTGGCCGATGCGTACGTCCTGCACGAGTTCGAGGCCGGCAGCGAGTTCGACATCGGCCCGTACCGTGCTGAGACCCGGCTGCTGCCGCACTGGGTACCCAATGCCGGCGTGCGGCTGGCAGCGGGTGGCCAGGTGCTCGCGTACACCGGCGACACGGGCCCGAGCCCCGACGTGGTCGAACTGGCGCGCGGCGCGGACCTGCTGCTGGCCGAGGCCACCTATGTTGATCAGGTTCCAGACGACGCCCGGTTGTACTTGACGAGCGCCCGTGTCGCCGGCCGGGAGGCCACGGACGCCGGCGCCGGCCGCCTGCTGCTGACCCATCTCTGGCCGGGCACGGACCACGCAGCCGCGCGAGCCGCCGCCGGTGACGGGTTCGATGGTGACATCGGTATCGCCACGGCCGGCCTGGACGTGGACCTTCCCTGAGCGCGTCCTCGATAGAGCCTAAAGCCGCTGGTACATGATGTGTAGGCCGACGAGACCGTGCCGGGGGTGGTTGAAGGCCTCGGGCACGGTGGCGAGGATCTGGAAGCCGAGCGACTGCCACAGCCGCACCGCGGCGATGTTCGTCTCGACCACCGCGTTGAACTGCATGCTGTGATAGCCGGCGGTCTGCGCCCACTCGATGGCGTAGCGACCCAGCGCGCGTCCCACGCCCTTACCCTGGTGCGCCGGATCAACCATGAAGCTTGCGGTCGCCACATGTGCGCCTCGACCCGGCCGGTTGGGACCCATCTTCGCCGAGCCCAGCACCGTGTCGCCGTCGACGGCGACAACCGTCTGCCCGGGTAGCTTCTCCATCCAGAGCGGTTGGGCCGTCTCGGGGGTGAGCGCCTCGGGATAGGCGTACGTCTCCCCGGCGGCGACGATCTGGGAGAAGAAGGGCCATATCCGCAACCAGTCCTGACCACCGGCGGATCTAATGATCATGTTGGAACCTTACTCACCCGGGCCGGGGTAAGCGAGGACGGCGGCGCTTGGCGGATTTGTCCGCCCACCACGCCGGAACAACGGCGATCCAGTTGTACCCACCATGCCGGGCAGATGCCGTACTATTCACCGTCGTCACGGTCGTGGCTCGTTACCGGAGGAGGCCTCCCGGGTGCCAGGCGTCAAAGATCTACTCGCCTTTGTCCCGCTCTACGTCGCGCTACAGCGAGGCTTGGGCGCGGACCGTCTGCGATACCGCTGCATCGAGGAACTGGCGCTGCAGCCCGGCGAACGTGTGCTCGATGTCGGCTGCGGCCCGGCGTACTACTTCGAGCGGCTTCCGCAAGGCGTCCGTTACTTCGGCTTCGATACTTCGGCCCGCTATGTCGAGCATGCGCGCAGGCGTTTTGGCGGCGACAACGCCGAGTTCCAGTGCGGGATCTTCGGCGAGGAGCACGTGGCCGACCTGCATCCCATCAACGCGGTGATGCTGCTGGGCCTGCTGCACCACATGAGCGACGAGGACGCCCGCCAACTCCTCCATCTGGCCGGTCAGGTGCTTGCCCCCGGTGGCCGCGTCATCAGCGTCGATACCTGCTTCGAGCCCAGCCAGGGGCGACTGTCGCGGTGGATGTCCGAGAACGACCGCGGCGAGTACGTGCGCACACCCGAACAGTTCGTGGCGCTGGCCGAGGAGTCGTTCGGCGACGTTGACGGCCAGGTCGTATCCGACGCCACCCGGATGCCGTCGAGCTTCTGGATGATGCGCATGCGCAGCCCGGTGGTCGCTCCCGCCGGGACGTAGGTCGGGCGGGGACGCCACCGAGCAGAGCCGAGCCGTTTGCTCAGCGCAGCTCGTACACTGCCAGCCGGCCGTTGTCGAACCGCCGTTGCGCCAGCGTCGCGAGCGCCCCGGACTCCGGCGCGACCGTCCGATCCACCAACAGCCAGCGGACGCCATAACGGCGGCGCAGCTCGTTGAGCAGATCGGCTGTGGGTGCGGTGAACGCCTCGTCGTTGCGGCGCAACCGCTGCGGGTCCCAGAACTTCGGACTCCCGGAGGTCACCATGCGCGGCGCGAAAGACCAGCCTTCGGTGAGCACCGAGCGCTCCGAATAGGCGCTGAGCCAGAACACCCGCGCGTCGCAGTCGTTTTCGGTCGCGGGGTTGTTGAGGCAGTGCACGTTGGTGGCCACCACATCGTTTGGCTTGCTATGGTCGCGCACCCATCGGGCGGCGTCGACGCGTGAGCGCGGCAAGGTGATGTTCGTGTAGGGACCACCGTTGGGTGACTGCCAGGACTTGTACTCGTCCATGATCAAGCCGGGCGCGCCGGAGACGAGCACGAACGTCAGCCCGACGACCGGCCCGCGGCCGCGCAGCGCCGGCCACAGCCGAGTGGCCGGTCGCCAGGCGAGCGCCGCCAGCAAGCCAACCGCGGTGAGCATGGCCGCCCACTTCCAGATCGGCACGAGCGGGCTGTAGTGCCGGCCCCCCGGCTCCGCTTCGGCGAACAGGAGCTGGATCACCACGAGCGCGGCGGCGAAGGCGAGTGTCGCCGCTCCCAGCGCGAGCTTCCCACGCCGGGACAGCCGCGCCCGGTCGAAGACGAGAACGTAGCCCCACGCGGAGAGTAGGACCGCGAAGGGGAACCCAGACCGGGCGAAGTACTGGGCGCTCACGTTGTACAGCATCAGGTAGATGGCCACACCGGCCAGTGCGCCACCGAGCAGCAGCCACTGGACCGGCTCCAGCCGACCCCGCCGCAGCCACATCAGGGGCAGGATGCCCGCCGCCCGCAGCTGCATGTTGAGGGCGAAGGCAGCGAGGACCGCCAACTCCACCGCCCATTGCTTCCATTCCGGGCGCTCCTGAGTCGCTACCCAGTACGGCCGGAGGTTGGACAGCGGCACGATCGCCACGCCGTACGTCTGGAAGTGGAACAGCACCGCCGTCGCGAACGCCTGGGCGGCCGCGGCGATCGCACCCACCACTATCACCGGCCAGGGCAGCCGTCGCCGCACCACGAGCATGACAACGCCGGTGACGGCCAAAGCGCTCAGGACCACCGGCAACGTGCTGGCTTTGGCTCCGCTCGAGGCGAACAGCAGGAGCGCCGACAGCACGTACGCACCCGGGCCGAGCGATCGTACGGTTGAGCCGGCGGCCCGGCCAAGCACGTCGGCGAGCGGCGCGATCAGCGCGATGAGCAGAACCCAGCTGTAGGTCATCGACATGCCGTGCCAGACAACGAAGCTTGCCTGGGTGCCGAACGGCATGGTCACCGGGTGGGTGAAGTTGAACTCGCCGATGACCCAGAAGAGCACGGCCGCGACAACGCCGACGTAGGGCCGGCCACTCACCCGCCAGCCGACCACGGCGGTGAGCACGATCGCGGCGGCGCACAGGCCGGGCACGGCGAAGCGCAGCGACACCGCCGTGAGGTCGATGTGGCCGATCAGGCTCGTCGTCGCCATGTGGGCGTAGCCGAACCAGTGGTAGTACAGCGGCTCGCCGGCGACCTGCGGCACGTTCGGTGGGAAGTGGTGCTTCGCCTCACCCGCGAGCGACAGCTGATAGGCCAGGTCCAGGTACTGGCGGGTGCCCTCCGAGGTGGGCAGGATCGGGTTGCGCGCCAGGAAGGTCGACCACAGGTAGATGGTCCAAAACACCACTACGACGGCTATAGACCACGACCAGCCGAGCGGCGTCGGTGCGTACCCACGCACTCGCCAATGCCGGCGCAGTCCCGGCACGGCCGCGAAGGGGATGATGATCGCCGCGGGCCACAGCACGAGCCACGCCTGGAGATGCAGCACCGAGAACGCGGCCCAGCCCGCCAGCTCGAGGGTGAGCCCGATCGCCACCCCCATGGCCACGTCCTCGACGAAAGTGTGCGGCGTGCGCCGAAGCGAGCGATACACCAGCGTGCCGGGAAGCGCCACGGCGAAGACGGCGTACGCCGCGTACCGGGCGATGTCGAAGATGGACGTACCAGTCACCAGAAGGATGACGACGGCCGATGCCACTGTGAAGGCGAACGGCAGCCAGCGCCATATCACCGATGGCGCGGTTACGGCCTGAGACGTCTGGACGTCGACCTCCGTCTGGCTGGTCGAAGCTGCCTCCGACTGCCGTACCGCCGATGTCATCGCTGGTCGCTCCGCCCCGCCACGGCACGGGCCGGCGGCGGCTCGGATGACTCGGACCCGTCCACCCGCTCCTCTGCCGAGTCGTATCCGACGAAATATGCCGGGCGGCCTTGCACAGCCGTGTAGATGCGGCCGACGTACTCACCGAGCAGACCGAGGCACAGGAGTTGTACGGCGCCCAGGAACAGCACCGCGATGTAGACCGAGGCCCAGCCCGAGACGGTGTCGTGCAGCAGGTACGCGAGGACGGCGACGACCACGAGCAGGCCGCACAGCGCCACCCCGCACACCCCTAGCCAGGTCGCGATCCGCAGCGGTGCGGCGGAGAAGTTCGTGACGCTTTCCAAGGCGAGCACGATCATCTTGCTGAGTGAGTACTTGGTGCGACCCGCGGCTCGGCCTTCGCGGACGTAGGTGACCTCGCCGCTCGGGAAGCCCAACCACGGCACTAACAGCCGTAGGACCTTGGTGCGCTCCGGCATCTGGCGCAGCGCCTCGACGCCGGCCCGACTGAGCAGCCGGAAGTCGCCGCCATGAGATGGGATGTTGTTGCCTACCAGCCGACGCATGAGCCGGTAGTAGCCCGCGGCCGTCCACCGCTTGAACAAGGTGTCCGAGCTGCGATCGTTTCGTATCCCGTAGACGATGTCCAGCCCGTCGGCCCGGGCCAGCTTCAGCATCTCCGGGATCTTTTCCGGAGGGTCCTGCAGGTCCGCGTCGATGCTGACCGCATAGGCGCCACGCGATCGGAACAGGCCCGCGATCAGAGCCGCCTGGTGTCCGCTGTTGCGCCGCAGCCGCACGACCCGCAACTGCGGCCAGCGGCGTCGCAACAGCATGAGTATCGCGGGCGTGTCATCGGTGCTGCCATCGTCGACGGCGACGACCTCGTACGGCTCGCGCAGATCATCCAGAACGGGCCGCAACCGCTCGACAAGCAGCGGAAGCACGGCCTCCTCGTTATACATCGGTACGACTACCGACAGTGATAGATCGCGCTGACCCATACCTGCTCCCGCCGTGGGCCGTCTTCACGCGCCCGGACGGGCACGGGTGGGATAGTACGTCCCTGCAGCCCCATGCTGGCGCCCGGGCCGCGGGTAGGAAATGATGGCTGACCGTGGAGGCAACCGAGATCCGTAAGCTGGCCGAACTTGAGGATCGACACTGGTGGTACCGGGAGCGTCGCGCCCTGCTGGCGCGTGCCCTGCGGAAGGCCGGTCGGCCCGGCCGGGCGCTCGACGTCGGCGCCGCCTGCGGCGGCAACACCCGTGTGCTCAAGGCGCACGGCTGGCGTCCGGTAGCCCTCGAATACAGCGAGTCAGGGGCTGAGGTTGCACGCGAGCGCGGCCTCGACGTCATTCGCGCCGACGCGCGCTTCCTGCCATTCGCCACCGGCTCGTTGGACCTGGTAGTGGCGTTCGACATCCTCGAACACATCGAAGAGGATGTGCGCGCCGCAGCCGAGTTCCGGCGGGTACTGCGGCCGGGTGGCACCGCGCTGATCGCCGTACCGTGCGACATGCGGCTCTGGTCGGCGCACGACGTCGCGGTAAGCCACGTGCGCCGGTACTCCCGAGAAACGTTGACCGACACAATCTCAAAAGCCGGGCTGGTCATCGACGAGTTGTGGAGTTGGAACGTGCTGCTGCGACCGGTCGCCGCATGGCGCCGGAGAAAGGCGACCGGAAGCGACCTCGATGACATGTCCGGCGTGGTCAACCAGGCACTGACCGCGATCATCACCGTCGAACGCTACCTGCCGGTCAAGTCGCTACCCGGAGTCTCGCTCATGTTGCGCGCCCACCGGCCCGACTAACGCCATGATCATGAAGGATTCGGGGTGCCGCAGCACCCCGAATCCTTCATGATCATGAAAAAGTGTGGTTGAGCCAGGACTGCCACGCCTGCTCGGCCTTCTTCTGGTCGACGTCGCGGGCGAAGATGTGGTGGCCGACGGCGATGGGCATGCCGAACGCGGCCCGCCCATGGAACCGGTACAGCCCGTCGCTCGTGCGGACGCCGAGGAAGGTGGGGGCGACGTAGTCGGCGACGCCCTCGACAGGTGCCAGGCCGTCCACGGCGAGCCGCACGTTGTCGCCTTCGGCGACGCCACTCTTCAGGTCGAGCGCGTCCAGCAACGTCGCCCAGGCCTCCGGTCGGGCGGACGACTCCGGCCCCTCCGCGAGGATGAACGTCGCGGCCCGGCCGCGGAAGTAGGTCAGGTACTGGGCCAGCGTGTGGAAGTACATGTCCCAGCCCTTGCTCATGCCGTCGTACTCGGACTCCCAGTTGTCGCCCTGGAAGCCGCTCTGCACGAACCTGAGCACGGTGCTGCCACCCTCGCGCCCTTCGATGAGGTACTCGAAGGCCTGGCCGCCTTCGCTGCGCACCGCGAACCGCTTCGGCGGGTCCCACCCCGTGATGGCCGACTCGCCGGTGAAGTCGCCGGCGGACAGCACGACCTTGCCGCCTTCGCCGGGCTCCACGGTGTGCGGCATGAACCATGAGGTGATCCCCGGGCCGGTGGCGATGGCCTCCCAGACCTCCTCGGGGCTCGCGTCGAGCTCGATCTCCTTACGAATCTGTGGTTCCCGATCCATTGTCACGCCTCCTTGATGCTCGGGTGGACGGCCACGATCACGCGATGGTCGCGTCCGTGCTCGGCGGTCTCGTCGTGGTACTTGCCGACCAGTGCGGTGACCGCCGTCGCCAGTTCCTCGGCGAAGGCGGCCCGGTCCGCCGCGGAGGCGAAACGCACCTGACCGTCGACGGCGAACGTGGCGACGGGCTTGCCCGCCTTGGTCGCGCCGGTGATGAGTGCCCCGACGTCGCGCACCAGCCGGGCGGCGACAGCGAGCAGCCACCGCGCGGACAGCTGGTCGGGGGCGCGGGACGGGTCCGGTGCCACCGCGGCGAGCGCGGCCGGCGAGATCACGTAGGACGCGGCGGTCGCGCGCACCATCCGCTCGTGCACGTTGCCTTTGCGGCGCTCCTCGACCAGCTCCACCAGGCCGTGCCGTTCCAGGGTCTTCAGGTGGTAGTTCACCTTCTGCCGGGCCAGACCGACCCGGCCGGCCAGCATCGTGGCCGATGCCGGCTCGGCCAACTCGGCCAGCAGGCGGGCCCGCACCGGGTCCAGGGAGACCTCGGCCGCGGCCGGATCTTCGATCACCGCCACGTCGTCCATACCGTGACCGTCTCACCGACAACATTCATTGTCAAGGAGTCAAAAGTTTTCAGTGCGGCAGCCGGGGTTGGACCACAGGCCGCTGGTGACGAAGATGGCTGCGAGAAGGTAGCAATCCTGCGCCGCCAAATTCTGTCCGTCTCATCCCAATAATGCTATTCCTGGGGTGTGTCCACGCGCGAACGGAAGGGAGAGGGCCATGCCGACGCCTGACCTGAGGCTGCGGGTCGCCTCGCCCGGCCTGCTGGCGCTGCCCTGGACCGATCCGCTCGAGGCCTGGGACGCCACCGAGGTACCGCTGCGCGACCTGCCGGTCGGCCCGAGCCGCCACCTGGTCCGGTTCGTCGAGACCGACGGCGCGCTGTGGGCGCTCAAGGAACTGCCGCAGCGGATCGCGGCCAAGGAGTACGCGGTGCTGCGCGACCTGGAGACCCGCTCGCTGCCGGCCGTGCGCCCGGCCGGCCTGGTCGTCCAGGCGTGGGACGATAACGCGATCCTCGTCACGCGGTACCTGGAACGGTCCTGGCAGTTCCGGCGGCTGCTCATGCGCATCCCGCCGGACCAGCCCACGCACCGCGGGCGGCTGCTGGACGCGATGGCGAACCTGCTGGTCGATCTGCACCGCAACGGTGTCTTCTGGGGCGACTGCTCCCTGGCCAACACCCTGTTCTCGCGAGATGGCCAGCTGTTGCAGGCCTGGCTGGTCGACGCGGAGACCAGCGAGATCCATCCGCGCCTGAGCGACGGGCAGCGCCAGCACGACGTCGACATCCTGGTCGAGAACGTCGCCGGCGGCATGCTCGACCTCGCCGTCCGGCTCGACCGGCCGCCCGAGATATACGACACGCTCATCGAGGAGGCGGCCGGCGTCGCCACCCGGTACGAGGCGCTGTGGGAGGTCCTGCACGCCGAGCCGGCGTTCTCCTACGCCGACCGGTACCGCATCGAGGGGCAGATCCGGCGCCTGCACGACCTGGGCTTCGTCGTTGACGAGATCAGCCTGCAACCGGCCGGCGCGGGCGACGAGACACTGCGGCTCAAGGTCGCCGTCGCGGCCCGCCGGTTCCACGCCACCGTGCTGCATGACCTTACCGGCCTGAGCGTCGGTGAGGGGCAGGCCCGGATTCTGCTGGGCGACCTGCGGGCGTACCAGGGGCGGCTGGAGCGGCAGGCGAAGGCGAACATCTCCGAGGCGATGGCCGCGCAGCGGTGGACCGACGAGGTGCTGCGCCCCGGCATGGAACGGGCGCACCGGGCGGTGGGCGGACTCGGCGACCCGGTGCAGGCATACTGCGACCTGCTGGAGGTGCGCTGGCTGCTCAGCGAACAGGCCGGGCACGACGTCGGCGACGAGGCAGCACTCGAGGCGCTGTGCCGGCGCACGGTGCCCAGGGAGTCGGCGGCCGAGATGGCGGTCGCCGAAGCCAGCACCGGCCAGCTGCCGGCCCTCACCCCGCAACTGCTTGACGATCTGGACCCTACAGCGAGTAATGATTAGGCCAAGGTCATTGCGGGGTAACACCGGTCCATGCGTCGACTGGGCAGGCTCCCACTCGTACTGACGGCGCTGGCCCTGTTGTGGGCCGGGTTCGCGGTCACCTCCGTGCGCCCGCCCCGCTATGACGGCTACCTCCGCAGCGCCGTCCAGGTCGCCGAGGCCGCCCACAACGCCACCCGCACCGGCTGGCTGACCGGTCGGCAGGTGCTCGCCGGGCAGGTCTTCCCGCCGTTCGCCGAGACCGCGTTCGACGACGCGACCAGGGCTCTCGGCGGTGCGCAGAAACAGTTCGCGGAAGCCGCCCCGCCGGACGAGCGCTCGAAGCGGCTGCGCGACGAGCTCGCGTCGCTGCTCCAGCGGGCGGGGCAACTCCTCAGCGACGCGGCCCAGGCCCCGGGCGACGCCGCGCTGCGGGCCGCCGTCGACGCGCTCGGCCCCTTGGCCGACCAGCTGGACGCGTTCGTCGAGGCCCACCAGTGAAGCGCCTCTTCGCGGTTGCGCTGGGCATCCTCACCGCGATCGGCGGCTTCGTCGACATCGGCGACATCGTCGCCAACGCCGAGTCGGGGGCGCGCTTCGGCATCGCCCACGCCTGGGTACTGCTGCTCGGCGTGATCGGCATCTGCGCGTACGCGGAGATGTGCGGCCGGGTGACCGCGGTCAGCGGGCGGCCCGTCTTCGATCTCGTGCGCGAACGCCTGGGCCCCCGCGTCGCCCTGGCGAACCTCGCGGGGTCGCTGTTCGTCACCGTGCTCACGCTCGGTGCCGAGCTGGGTGGCGTGGGCCTGGCGCTGCAACTGGCCACGAGCGTGCACTACCTGCTGTGGGTACCGGTCGTGGCGTTCGTGCTGTGGGTGGCGCTGTGGCGGGTCAAGTTCGACATCCTGGAGAACGTGTTCGGCCTGCTCGGCCTGGCGCTGGTCGTGTTCGTCGTGGGGTTCTTCCGCCTGCACGCCGACACCGGTGAGCTGTGGCACCAGGCCAGCCATCCCGGGCCGCCGCACGGCGAGGACTGGGGCACCTACTGGTTCTTCGCGGTAGCCCTGTTCGCCTCGGCCCTCACGCCGTACGAGGTGTTCTTCTTCTCGTCCGGCGGCGTCGAGGAGCGGTGGACGACGAAGGACCTGATGATCTCGCGGGCCAACGTGTTCATCGGCTTCCCGCTGGGCGGCCTGCTCGCGTTCGGGCTGATGGCGACCTCCGCGACCGTGTTCCACCCACTGTCCACGTCCGTCGACTCGCTGTCGCAGGCGGCGATGCCGGCCGCGCTGGCACTGGGCAAGCTGGGGCTGGCGGCGGCGATCCTGGGTTTCTTCGCGGCGACCTTTGGAGCCGCGATGGAGACCGGGCTCTCCGCCGGCTACACCGTGGCGCAGTACTTCGGCTGGGCCTGGGGCAAGTTCCGGCGCCCGGTCGAGGCGGCCCGGTTCCACACCGTGCTCATCCTGAGCCTCCTGGTCGGCGTCGCCGTGCTGATGACCACGATCGACCCGATCCAGCTCACCGAGTACACCCTGATCTTCAGCGCGGTGGCGCTGCCGCTGACCTACCTGCCGATCCTCGTCGTGGCCAACGACCGCGAGTACCTCGGCAACCGGGTCAACGGCCGGTTCGCCAACGCCGTCGGGTCCGTCTACCTGATCGTCGTGCTGGTGGCGGCGGTCGCCGCAATCCCACTCATGATCGTCACCCGGAACGGAGGTGGCTGACATGCTGCTCGCCCTCCACCTGCTCGACCGGCAGATCCTCGACCGCGACGGCCAACCGGTCGGCAAGGTCGACGACGTCGAGCTGGCCGTCGACGACAACGGCGAAACCTATGTGGCCGCGCTGCTGGTGGGCCAGCAGGCGCTCGGCCGGCGGATCGGCGGCTGGCTCGGTCGCTGGATGGAGAGCACGGCCCGGCGGCTGGCACCGGAGCCCGACCCGGCGCCGATCCGCATCCCGTTCGACCTGGTGGCCAAGGTGGACAGCGCGGTCAACCTCTCGGTACGCGGGGAGCTGCTTCGCGACCCGCCGCTGGAGACCTGGCTGCGCGAGCACCTGATCGGGCGCATCCCGGGGGCCTCCCATGAGTCGTGAGCTGCTCCTGGGTGGCCTGGTCGGCCGGCGGGTACGCGACGCGAACGGGACCGAGCTGGGCCGCGTCGCAGACGTCATCAGCGAACGCGACGGGCACGGCCGGGAGCGGGTGGTCGCGCTGGTCGTCACCTCGGGGCCGTGGGGGCGGCTGCTCGGGTACGAGCGGGCCGAGCCGACCGGGCCGTGGCTGCTGGAACGGTTCGCGCAGCTGGTGTTCCGCCGCGGGCTGCACGAGGTGCCCTGGTCGCAGGCCCGGTTCTAGCGCCGGCCCGGCTGGTCGGCGTACGCGGTGACGTTCGAGGATTAAGCCCCGGCGGGCCGGGTAGCCGGGCGCGCCATGGACGCCGAGCGTAACGACGGCGACGAGACCCGCCGTGATGATGACGCCGGGCGCGGACCGGACGACCCGGCCGAGGCGCGCTGCCAGGGCGCCCGTCATGGCCCGGTCGAGATCGACAGCGACCTTCCGTCGGAAGGGCCGCAGACCGGCGGGGGCACGGCCCTCCTCGCGCCGCCCCGACCCGTGCGGGTGCAGCCGTATCCGGGCCCGGTGCGCCGGGCCGCCCCCGGCTCGGCGATCGTGCGGCTCGTCGGCACCACCGACGCCAAGAAGATCGGATTGATGTACCTCGTCACCTCGTACCTGTTCTTCCTGGCTGGCGGGGTGATGGCGCTGCTGATGCGCGCCGAGTTGGGCCGACCGGGACTGCAGTTCCTGTCGACCGAGCAGTACAACCAGCTGTTCACCATGCACGGCACGCTCATGCTGTTGCTGTTCGCGACGCCGATCGTGTTCGGGTTCGCCAACTACATCGTGCCGTTGCAGATCGGCGCGCCGGACGTATCGTTTCCGCGGCTGAACAACCTTTCGTTCTGGCTGTTCGCGTTCGGCGGCATGATGTTGTTGAGCTCCTTTCTCACCCCGGACGGCGCGGCGGACTTCGGTTGGACCGGCTACGCCAACCTGAGCCGGGCCACGAACTCGCCGGGTGTCGGCGCGGACATGTGGATCGTCGGGTTGGTCCTGTCCGGCGTCGGCACCATTCTCGCCGCAGTCAACATCATCACGACAATCCTGACATTGCGGGCGCCCGGCATGACGATGTTCCGGATGCCGCTCTTCACGTGGAACATCCTGATCACCGCGTTGATGGTGATCCTGGCTTTCCCGGTGCTGGCCGCGGCCCTGCTCGTGCTGCTGGCCGACCGGCAACTCGGGTCGCACGTCTACGACCCGGCGACCGGCGGCCCGTTGCTCTGGCAGCATCTGTTCTGGTTCTTCGGCCACCCCGAGGTGTACATCATCGCGCTGCCGTTCTTCGGCATCATCACCGAAATCATTCCGGTGTTCAGCCGGAAACCCCTTTTCGGGTACAAGGGGATGGTCGCCGCCACGATCGCGATCGCCGCGTATTCGATGACGGTCTGGGCGCACCACATGTTCGCCACCGGCCAGGTGCTGCTGCCGTTCTTCTCATTCATGAGCTTCCTCATCGCCGTGCCGACCGGGATCAAGTTCTTCAACTGGATCGGCACGATGTGGAAGGGCCAGCTCACCTTCGAAACGCCGATGCTGTGGTCGATCGGCTTCCTAGTCACGTTCCTGCTCGGCGGGCTCGACGGGGTACTGTTGGCCAGCCCGCCGATCGACTGGCACGTGACCGACTCGTACTTCGTGGTCGCCCATTTCCACTACGTGCTGTTCGGCACGATCGTGTTCGCGGTATACGCCGGGATCTACTTCTGGTTCCCGAAGATGACCGGGCGGCTGCTCGACGAGCGGCTCGGCCGGGTGCATTTCTGGCTGACCTTCATCGGGTTCCACACCACGTTCCTGGTGCAGCACTGGCTGGGCAACCGCGGCATGCCCCGCCGGTACGCCGACTATCTGCCCACCGACGGGTTCACCACCTGGCACACCATCTCGACGATCGGGTCGTTCATTCTCGGCGCGGCGACGCTGCCGTTCCTGTGGAACGTGTGGAAGTCGTACAAGTACGGGCCGATGGTGCAGGTCAACGATCCGTGGGGGTTCGGCAACTCGCTGGAGTGGGCGACCAGTTGCCCGCCGCCGCTGCGCAACTTCGACCGCATGCCGCGCATCCGGTCCGAACGCCCGGCGTTCGACGCCAAGTACGGTGCCGCGGTCGCCGATCTTGGCCGGGATGTCCCACAACGGGAGTTCCAGGCCCCGCAGGACGCTACGAAAGGGGGAGACACGCGGTGAACTACGCTAAGGGCTGTGGAGTGTGCGCATTGGACAGTTCCGTGACCGACGAGGTGCAGGTGGACATCCGTCGGGACCCCGACCGCGTGGTCGTGGCGCCGCGCGGCCGCATCTACTTCGACAACCACGAGCCGCTCCAGAAGGAGCTGATGGCCCTGGCGTCCGTGGAGCGGCCGCGGATCATCCTGGACCTCACGGGCGTAGACGTGTGCGACTCCAGCGGTCTCAACCTCATCGCGCAGACCCACCTCACCGCCGCCCGTAACGGTGGCTGGCTGCGCCTGGCCGGCGTGCAACCGGTCGTCCTGCAGGTGCTCGAAGCGACCAACCTGACTCGCATGCTGGACCTGTTCGACACCGTCCAGCAGGCCGCCGAGCACCCCTAGAGCGTGATGCGGGCGAGCACCGGCGAGTGATCGGAGCCGCGGATGCCGTGGCCGACCCGTGGGTCGTCACCGATGGAGGGCAGCTGCGCGGCGCCCCGCGTGCTCACCTCCGTCACCCCGTCCAGGAGCGCCCGACTGACCATGATGTGGTCGATCAGCTCCCGCCGCCCGTGGTAGATCCGGGTGAACCGCTCCCCTTCCGGTAGCAGCGGCGCCAGGTTCCACAGCCGCCACGCGTCGCCCTTGTCGGGGACCTGCGCACCGGGTGTGCCGAGCTCGGAGCCGGGCGGCCCGAGCGGGATCAGGGTCGTCGCGGCGGCCGGCTCGTCGTTGAAGTCCCCGAGCACGAGGACCGGACGGGTCTGGCCGTGGCCTTCGAGAAGCTGGTCGGCCAGCGCCCGCACGGTCACCGCCTCGGCCGCTCGGCGGAAGAGCGCGAAGCCGGCGTAACGGGCCCGCTCGCCCTCGTTGCGCGGGAAGAACCGGGTGCCGCCACCGCTGGCCGGGTAGCTGAGCAGCTTCGACTTCAGGTGGCAGACCGCGACGACGACGCGCTTCCCCGGAGTCGGCTCCACGCTGACCGCGAGGACGCCACGGCCCACCTGGTGGGTGCGGGCCGAGCCGTCCTGGACCTGCACCGCGGCCAGCTTGTCGGGGAAGTTGTCCACGTCCTGCACGACCTCGACCGGGGTGCGGCTGAGGACCCCGGTGCGGATCGGGTGGGCGGCCTCGAAATGCTTGGACAGGGCGACGTGCCAGTTCCCGTCCAGCAGGTCGACCAGGTCGGCCAGCGCGTCCGGCTCGCCGACCTCCTGCACCCCGAGGACGTCTGGGGATGCCGCGTTGATGGTGGTGGCCAGAGCCGCTAGCTTGGCGCGGTACGTCGCGTCGTCGGGCGGCCCGAACGGGCTGCCGGGTCGGAAGAGGTTTTCCACGTTCCAGGTACCGATGACCGCCATGACGACTCCACGTGGGTGCGGTGCGAAAGCTTCATCGTCGCCCTGTCGCGGCCCGCTACCTGTCCGTATGCCGACCCAACGCCGTCGCATACCGTGACCGGCGTGCGTATCACCACCCGCAACGCGCGGTTCCAGCAGTGGCAGGCGTTGCTGACCAACCGCACGAAGCGCCAGCGCGGCGGGTCCTTCCTGGTGCAGGGCGTACGCCCGATCACGGTGGCGGTCGAGCGCGACTGGCCGCTGTCGGCGCTGCTGTACCGCGACGGCGGCCGGCTGTCGGCGTGGGCGCGCGACGTGCTGGATCGGGTCGACGCGGAGCCGGTCGCGGTGGCGCCGGCCCTGCTGGCGGAGCTGAGCGACAAGGCCGACGCCGAGGCGGAGCTGATCGCCGTGGCCCGCCTGCCCGCCGACGACCTCGACCGGATCCCGGTACCGGACGATTTCCTCGGCGTCGTGTTCGACCGGGCCGGCAGCCCGGGCAACATCGGCACGCTGCTGCGCTCGGCAGACGCGTTCCGCGCCGACGGCGTGGTCGTCACCGGTCACGCCGCCGACGTGTACGACCCCAGGGCGGTACGCGCCAGCACCGGCTCATTGTTCTCGGTGCCGGCGGTGCGGGTGCCCTCGCACCGCGACGTGCTCGACTGGCTGGCCGGGCGCGGGGTCACGGTCGTCGCCGCCGACGAGTCCGGCCCGGTCGACGTGGCCGACCACGACCTCACGGGTCCGACCCTGCTGGTGATAGGCAACGAGACGACCGGTCTCGCGGCGGCCTGGCGGGACGCGTGCGGGCGGATGGTACGCATCCCGATCGGCGGCTCGGCCAGCTCACTCAACGCGGCGACGGCGGCGAGCATCCTGCTCTACGAGGCGGCCCGGCAGCGCCGCACCCCCTCTCGTCCATGATCACGGAGTATTTTCCGTGTCCTGGCACGGAAAATACTCCGTGATCATGGGAGGTGGGGCGGGGTGGGGCGGGTGGCGCGGGGCGGGGTCAGGCGACCGAGAAGCCGCCGTCGACGAAGATCGTCTGGCCGGTGACGTAGTCGCTGGCGCGGCTGGCCAGAAACACCGCCACGCCGGCGAAGTCGTCCGTCGCGCCGTTGCGGCCGGCCATCGTGCGCGCGGCCGCGGCGGCGGCCCGCGCCGGATCGGCGAAGATCGGCTCGGTCATCGAGGTGCGCACGACACCCGGCGAGATCGCGTTGCAACACACACCGTGCCGCGACCACGCCTCCGCCTGCGAGCGGGTCAGCCCGGTCAGGCCGGCCTTCGACGCCCCGTACCCGCCGCTGTTGCCATAGGCGCGCACCGCCTGCTGGGACGCGATGTTGATGATCCGGCCCCAGCCGCGGGCCGCCATGCCGGGCGCGAAGCGCTGGCCGAGCAGGAACGGCGCGTCCAGGTTGACCGCGAAGACCCGGTCCCACTCCTGGGTGGTCAGCTCGGCCAGCGGTGGGCGAGGGTTGACTCCCGCCGCGTTGACGAGGATGTCCGGCTCGCCGAACCGGGCCACGGCCTCGTCCGCGGCCGCCGCCAGCGCCGCCCGGTCGCCCAGGTCGGCCGCCACCCAGGCGGTCCGCGGCAGTCCGGCGGCGGCTTCGCCCAACCGGCCGGCGTCGCGGGCCAGCAGCACGACGCTCGCGCCCGCGTGGGCGAGCGCACCGGCGATGGCGCGGCCGATGCCGGAGTTGCCGCCGGTCACCAGCGCCACCCGGCCGTCGAGGGCGAACAGGTCGTCCAGGTAACTCATGTGCCCATGATCCCGCGGCTCGTGCCGATGTCCGCGCCTCCTCCAGGGATCACTCTTCCGGATCTTGGTAATTCCGGCACCGCATTCGATGTCGCGGTTACCAAGATCCGGAGTGGGGCCAGGTCCGCGCGGTTCGGACGTGTAGACGTTGGTCGATCAGGTCCCATTCAGCCCCCGGAAAACGCGTTGTCTAGACCAGCGTCGAAACAGGAGGGCGGGCGCGCCGCCCGAGTCCGGGCCCAGCGTCGAAACAGGAGGGCGGCCGGGGTGGACGCGCGGGCCGGTGGAAAGGCGGCGCGCTGGTGGGAGTCAGGCCGGCGCGCGCAGGGCGGCGAGGAGGAGGTCGAGGCCGTAGGCGTACTGCTTGTCGTCGTAGCTCGCTTCCGCCAGGGGGCCGGTCAGGGCGGCGAGCGTCGGGTACCGGTCGGCGGGCAACTGGGCCAGCACGGCGCGGCCCTCGTCGGGTGACTCGACCCTCGGTGACGACCAGGCCGCCGCGCCGATGGCGTAGTGCAGCAGCGTGAGGTGGGCCCGGGCGGCGTGTTCGGGGGTGAAGCCGGCCTCCACGAGTACCCGTAACTGGGCTTCCGCCGCGCCGATGGGCGCCTGGCCGGCGAGGGGGCGGGCGACGAGCAGCGTGACCAGGCTGGGGTGTTCGCGCAGGGCTCGGTGCAGCGTGAGGTTGATGTGCCGGATTCGCTCCCACCAGGGACCGCCGTCCACGCCGGAGTCGGCGGTCGGCAGGCGCGCCAGGCCGTGCTCGCGCGCGGCGTCGAGGATGTCCTCCTTGGTGCTGACGTGGTTGTAGAGCGCCATCGGCGCCACCCCGAGGCGGGCCGCGAGGGACCGGATGGTCAGCGCGCGTACCCCGTCCTCGTCCATGAGCTCCAGCGCGGCGGCCGCGATGGCGGCCCGGTCGAGGGTGTGCCGGGGAGCGCGGGTCCTACGTCGGGTCGTGCGTTCGGCCGTCATCGCGTGCATTTCCCCCGTCATTTCGTGGTCACCGTCACAGACGGGATAACGTACTTAGTACGTTACAGTAGTCGCAACGACGATGCCAGGGAGGGACGACGTGCGCGCCATCCAGATCGGTCGCTACGGAGGGCCGGAGGTGCTCGAGGTCGTCGAGCTGCCCGACCCGCAGCCGCGACCGGACCAGCTTCTGATCGACGTGGCGGGCATCGGTGTCAACTACGCCGACACCCACCTCGCCGACGGCTCCTACCTCACCAATCCCGAGCTGCCGCACGTGCCGGGCAGCGAGGTGATCGGGCGCGCCGCGGACGGCCGCCGGGTGATGGCCCTGACCGGCTCCGGTGGGTACGCGGAGAAGGCGCTCGCCCCGGCCGCCCTCTCGATCGAGGTGCCGGAGGGCATCGACGACGGCGCCGCGCTGGCCATCCTGGTGCAGGGCCTGTCCGCGTGGCACCTGCTGCGCACCAGCGCGCAACTCCAGCCCGGCGAGACGGTCGTGGTCAACGCCGCGGCCGGCGGGGTCGGCTCGCTCGCCGTGCAGCTGGCGAAGATCTTCGGGGCCGGGCGGGTCATCGCCACCGCCTCCAGCCCCGACAAGCAGAAGCTCGCGCTCGACCTGGGCGCGGACGTGGCCGTGGACGGCGCCGCGGGCGGGTACACCGAGCGGGTCGTCGAGGCCAACAACGGCAAGCGGGTCGACGTCATCCTGGACGCGGTCGGCGGTCCGGTGTTCGCGGCCGCCTTCGAGGCGCTCGGCCAGTTCGGCCGGCTGGTCACGTTTGGTGCCGCGTCCCGCGAGGCGCCCGCCGCGATCGAGCCGGCCCGCCTGATGAAGCGCAACCTCTCGGTCATCGGCTTCTGGCTCAGCCCCGCCCTCGCCCGGCCCGGCATGTTCGCCGAGCCGCTGACCGAGCTGCTGCAGCTCGTCGCCGCCGGGCGGCTGCGCCCGGTGGTGGGCGCGGAGTACCCCCTCGCGGATGCTCGCCGCGCCCACGAAGACCTGCTTGCCCGCCGCAGCACCGGCAAGCTCATCCTGCGTCCCTGAAAGGGTTTTCCACATGCTCGAATCTGTCCTCTACACCGCCACCGCCACCGCCAACGGGGGCCGCGACGGCCGGGTGACCAGCGACGACGGCCAGCTCGACGTCCGCGTGGCGTCGCCGAAGGAGCTGGGCGGCCCGGGCGAGGCCACCAACCCGGAGCAGCTGTTCGCCGCCGGGTTCGCCGCCTGCTTCCACAGCGCGCTCACGCTGGTCGCCCGGCGTACCCGCCAGGACGTGACCGGTTCGACCGTCACCGCCCGGGTCGGGCTGGGCAAGGAGTCCGGCGGCGCCGGGTACGGCCTGCGCGTCGACCTGGTCGTCAACCTCCCCACGCTCGGCTATGACGAGGCCCGTGAGCTGGTGGCGAAGGCCGACGCGGTCTGCCCGTACTCCAACGCCACGCGCGGCAACATCACGGTCGCGCACGAGGTCGTCACCGCCTGACGTGTGAGGAGGGGCCCCCTTTGCCGCGTTAGCCGTTAAAAGGGGGCCCCTCCTTTCAGATCCAGCGGCCGCCGAGCCACATCCGTGCGGTCCACTGCGCGTACGTGATGACCTTCCCGACGTAGATCGGGTAGAAGTACGCGAAGCAGAGCGCCACGAGCGCCACGTAGACGGCGGCGAAGATGGCGCCGAACAGCCGCCGGTCGGAGACCGGGCTGCCGCGGGCCGGCGCCGGGCCCATGATCGAGCCGAGGACGTAGACCACGGCCAGGATCAGGAACGGCAGGGCCGGCAGCGCGTAGAAGTAGAACATCGTGCGGGCCTTGAGCTCGTACCAGAACCAGGGCAGGATGCCTGCCGCCACGGTGAGCCCGATGACGGCGGCCCGCCAGTCCCGGCCGCGCAGCCCGAACCAGGTCAGCCCCGCCAGCGCCGGCAGGAACGACCACCACAGCAGCGGCGTGCCGAGCAGCAGCACCTCCGCCGAGCAGCTTGACGCGCCGCAGGAGCCCTCGCCGTTGTAGTAGAACGCGACCGGGCGCCCGAGCAGCAGCCACTGCCACGGCCAGGACTGGTACCGGTGCTTGTCGTGCAGCCCGGTGTGGAACGCGAACGCCTGGACGTGGTACTCCCACAGGTTGTAGAGCGCGCCGATCACCGGGTATTCGTGCCCGTGCAGCTCACGCGCCAGGTAGTGCCGGTGCCAGCCGCTGTCGGTGACGAACCAGCCGGTCCACGACACCAGGTACACGACGAACGCGATGCCGATGAACGCGGCCACCCAGCCCAGCTCGTCGAGCAGGGCGTCGCGCCACGGGCGCCGGACGCCGACCGAACGCCGGACGCTGATCTCCCACGCGATGATGATCACAATGAACGCGAGGAGGTGCCAGATGGCGCTCCACTTGACCGCCGCGGCGCAGCCGATCATCACCGCTGCCATGAGGCGCCACCAGGGGACGCCGAGTCTGGGGCGGCCGGCCCGGCCGGGCGCGGTCGGGTCCAAGCCGGCCTCCATCGCCGCCAGCCAGCGACCGCGGCGCTGATCCCGGTCCAGCAGCAGGCACCCGAACGCGGCCAGGATGAACGTCATCAGGAAGATGTCGAGCAGCGCCGAGCGGGACAGCACGAAATGCATGCCGTCGAGAGCCAGCAGCAGGCCGGCCGCACAGCCGAGCACGGTCGAGCCGAACAGCCGCCGCGCGATGCGGATCAGCAGCAGCACCGACAGCGCGCCGAACACCGCCGCCGAGATGCGCCAACCGAACTCGCCGTTGGTCAGCCAGCCGCCGTGCGCGTTGCGCCCGAACAGCCACTCACCCGCCCCGATGATCCACTTGCCGAGCGGGGGGTGCACCACGAAGTCGCCGGCGTTGTTCTCCGGCTTCCACTCGACACCGTGGTCGAACAGCTCCTGGCCCTCGGTGGCGTAGTAGGTCTCGTCGAAGATCTTGCCGCGTGGGTGCGCCAGACCGATCACCCGCAGCACCGCGGCGATCAGCACCACCAGGCCGGTGGCCAGCCAGGATCTCGGGTCGCGGCCGACGCGGGGAAGCAGCCGGCGCCGCACGGTCTCTGGAACAGGCGAGGCAGCCGCCGCTGTCGGCTCGGCCGGCTCCGCGGTGACGGTCACTTCGCCGTCGGTCATCACACCCGAGGTCACCCGGCGATCGTAGGCTGCCTTCGCTGGGATCGTGCACCTAGAGGAGATACCCGTGCCGTTGATCCTGCTCGGCGCGCCGCTGGGCAATGTCGCTGACGCGTCCGCCCGCCTGCGTGACGTGCTCGCCACGGCGGACGTCGTCGCCGCCGAGGACACCCGCCGGCTGAGCCGGCTGGCCCGGGAGCTGGACGTTTCGCTGCCGGGCCGGATCGTCTCCTACTTCGAGGGCAACGAGGTCCGGCGTACCCCCGAGCTTGTCGATCTTCTGGTGGGCGGTGCGACCGTCGCGCTGATCACGGACGGGGGCATGCCCAGCGTCTCCGACCCCGGGTTCCGGCTGGTGCGGGCCGCGCTCGACGCGGGGGTACCGGTGACCGCCGCGCCCGGGCCCAGCGCGGTCACCACCGCTCTCGCCCTGTCCGGCCTGCCCAGCGACCGGTTCTGCTTCGAGGGCTTCCCGCCCCGGCGTCGCGGCGAGCGGAAGGCGGTGTTCGGCCGGCTGGCGGCCGAACCCCGCACGCTGGTGTTCTTCGAGGCGCCGCACCGGGTCGCCGACACCCTCGCAGACCTGGCGGCCGCGTTCGGCGAGGACCGCCCGGCGGCGCTGTGCCGGGAGCTGACCAAGACGTACGAGGAGGTTCGCCGCGCCGCACTCGGTGAGCTTGCCGCGTCGGCGGTGGCCGACCCGCCCCGGGGGGAGATCACGCTCGTCGTCGCGGGGGCGCCGGCCGGGCCCGTCGAGGTGCCGGCCGTCGCGGACCTCGCCGCCGCGGTCGCGTCGCTCGAAGCCGGGGGTACGCCCCGCAAGGCCGCCATCGCCGAGGTGGCGGTGCGCCACGGCCTGCCGAAGCGCGAGGTGTACGACGCGGTGGTCCGGTCCCGCCCGTGAGCCCCGGGTCTCGGGCCGCCGTCCGGCCCCCGGCTGGCGCCCGGCCGGCTCCGCCTCGCTTAGACGTTGGTCGATACAACGCGCTTTGCGGGACCGGGATGGGACTGGATCGACCAACGTCTACGTGGGGCGGGGTTGGCCCGTGGCATATGTCCCGTTCGCGCGGGTCCACCCACGGATCTTGGTAACTCCGGCACCGTATTCGATGCCGGAGTTACCAAGATCGCAGGAGTGCGGCCGGGCCCGACTCCGCTGACCGGGGGCCATCCGTCGCTGGGGCGGTGCTTCCCGGGCCAGTGCCCGCGGTGCCGGGGTGCGGAGCCCGCGGGTGCCGGTCCGGCCCGGCGCGACCTGTTTCGACGTTGGTCTAGACAACGTGCCTGGCGGGGGCTGAATGGGACTGGATCGACCAACGTCTACGTGGGCCACGGTCGCCGGGGCGGTATGACCCTCGGGGGTCACGTTGGGCACGGTGTCGGTCACAGATTAAGAACACCGGTCCGGGTTCCGGGCCTCGCAGGTGAGGCGCGTGTCGTGGGGAAAGTGGCGGCTCACGCTGTCGGGGACGGGGTCACTACGCTTGCGGCTATGAGTCACGTTCTCGCGGCGGTCGCCTGGCCGTACGCCAACGGTCCGCGCCACATCGGCCACGTCTCCGGCTTCGGGGTCCCTTCCGACGTGTTCAGCCGCTACATGCGGATGGCGGGCCACGACGTGCTCATGGTGTCCGGCACCGACGAGCACGGCACGCCGATCCAGGTGCAGGCCGACGCCGAGGGGGTCACGCCGCGCGAGCTGGTGGACCGCTACAACCGGGTGATCGTCGAGGACCTGGCCGGGCTCGGCCTGTCCTACGACCTGTTCACGCGGACCACGACCGGCAACCACTACGCCGTCGTCCAGGAGCTGTTCCTGACGCTGCACCGCAACGGGTACATCGTGTCGAAGACGACCCTCGGCGCCATCTCCCCGTCGACCGGTCGGACGCTGCCCGACCGCTACATCGAGGGGATCTGCCCGATCTGCGGATACGACGGTGCCCGGGGCGACCAGTGTGACAACTGCGGCAACCAGCTCGACCCCGAGCAGCTGATCAACCCGCGTTCGAAGATCAACGGCGAGACGCCCGAGTTCGTGGAGACCGAGCACTTCTTCCTCGACCTGCCGGCCTTCGCTGAGGCGCTCACCAAGTGGTTGGACAGCCGCGAGGGGTGGCGGCCCAACGTGCTGCGCTTCTCCAAGAACCTGATCGACGACCTCCAGCCCCGGGCGATCACGCGGGACCTGGAGTGGGGCGTGCCGGTGCCGCTCGAAGGCTGGCGGGACCGCAACGACAAGCGGATCTACGTGTGGTTCGACGCGGTGATCGGTTACCTGTCGGCGTCGATCGAGTGGGCCCGGCGCTCCGGCGACCCCGAGGCCTGGCGGAAATGGTGGCAGGTGGACGGTTCTGCCGGGGGCGAAGCCGGGTCCGCGGGGCGTTCCGCTTCTGGGGGGAGCGCGGGGGGCGAAGCCCCCCGTGGGTACTACTTCATGGGCAAGGACAACATTGTCTTCCACTCGGTGATCTGGCCGTCGATCCTGCTCGGCTACGACGGCGAGGGCTCCCGCGGCGGCGAGCCGGGCGCGCTGGGCCGGCTCGAGCTGCCGACCGAGGTGGTGTCGAGCGAGTACCTGACGATGGAGGGGCGCAAGTTCTCCTCCTCGCGCCGGGTGGTCATCTACGTGCGCGACTTCCTGGCCCGCTACGACGCCGACGCGCTGCGGTACTTCATCTCCGTCGCCGGGCCGGAGACGCAGGACACCGACTTCACGTGGGCAGAGTTCCTGCGCCGCAACAACGACGAGCTGGTCGCCGGCTGGGGCAACCTGGTCAACCGGTCGATCTCGATGGCGGCGAAGAACTTCGGGGTCATCCCGACGCCCGGCGAGCTGACGCCGGAGGACCAGGCGTTGCTGGCGGCGGTCCGGGCCGGCTTCGACTCGGTCGGCGGGCTGATCGAGAAGCACCGGCAGAAGGCCGCCATCGGTGAGGCGATGCGGGTCGTCGCGGAGGTCAACAAGTACATCTCCGAGTCGGCGCCGTGGAAGCTCAAGGACGACCCCGAGCGGATGGGCACGATCCTGTACGTGGCTCTGCAGGCGGTCAGCGACTGCAACACGCTGCTCACGCCGTTCCTGCCGCACGCCGCGCAGAAGATCCACGAGCTGCTGGGCGGGACCGGCGTGCACGCGCCGATGCCGTCCATCGTCGAGGTGTCCGATCTGGACGGTGGGCCGGACTACCCCGTGCTGACCGGTGACTACACGACCGGCGGGCGCTGGGAGTCGGTGCCGCTGCCGGCGGGGCGGGCGCTGGCCGCGCCGACGCCGGTGTTCCGCAAGCTGGACCCGTCCATCGTGGACGAAGAGCTGGCGCGCCTCGTGGAGGCGTGAGCGGGTCGCTGTTCGCGCGGGGCTGGGAGAGCTTCTCCTAGCCCGCGCGCGGCAGGTCGTACGGCACGTCGACCTCGCGCACGTCCATGACATCGCGGGCGGGCGCCCAGGTTTCGTAGATGCCCCGCTCGACGCAGTGCGCGCCCAGCCGCTCGATGTTCTCGCCGTCCGGCCGGCACAGGCGTACGCGCAGCCAGCCGGCCTCACTGCGGACGATCGTGCACAGCGCCTGGCGCCAGTGCGCGTAGGGCACCCGTCGGGCGACCGAGTCGACCGGGTAGCGGGCGGCGCGGGTCTTTGCCGCCAGCCGGAACTCGTCCGGCGGGTCGGCGATCGCCTCGTAGCGCTCGCCCTTGTAGGTGCCGATGAACCGGGTCAACGACGGGGGCAGGGGGAACAACTCCTGGTCCGCCGGGAAGGACGGCGGCATCAGGTGGCGCCACTGCGGCCCGAACATGCGCGTCCACGCCCGCTGTTCCGGCAGGTAGGTGTAGAGCGTCACCTCGGAGCCGTCCGGGGTATAGGCGACCAGGGACGCGTTGGCCGGCATCGGCAGGTCGGCCAGGTCGGCGGTGACGAACTCCGGAACCAGATGCCGGTCGGCCGGTGCGAAGCCGCTGCCGATGACCGGCGGCCCGATCCGGTCGTGCGGCGGCATCTCCACCAGGCCGGGGTGGGTCTCCATGGACGGGATCACGTAGTCGCACCGGTCCATCGCGCGCCACCGCAGCGCGAACACCACCGTGGTGTCGTCCTCGCCGTCCCCGCGCAGCACCGCGAGATCGGTCGGGGTGCGCAGATGCGCAACGTCGTACTCCCGGTAGCAGAAACCGGCCGGCAGCCAACCGTTCAGGTGCCCCACGAGCTGCTGCGCCGAGAGCACCTTCACCATCCGGGTGCCCCGGCCGATCGTCGCCGTGCGCCGCACCGCGGCCACCGGCGAGCCGCTGGCGGCGGGCATCTGGCTCATCCGGTGCAGCGCGGCCCAGTCGAGCGCGCGGCTGACCGGCATCAGCAGCGGCTGCTCCACTCTCGGATCGGCGCGCGGTGGCTGGCCGCCGGCCACCGACAGGACCTCGCTCTTGTGCACGAAACGCCGGAACCGGTGTTGTGCACCGGGGCGCGGATTAGGTAGAAATCCCGGCGTAGCGGCGTCACTGAACAATTCGTAGGCCGCGCCTCGGGCCACTTCGTCGGCCGGATACCACGCGCCGTCGAAGAGCGCGCGTAAGGCGGTCGGCACTGCTGTCTGCTGCCCGCTTGTCAGCGCCACGCTGCCGAACTTAGGGCATCGCTGTGAACACGGCGTAAACGAGCACGCGAAAGGGTATCTCTTTATCGTCCATCCCGGACCTGTCTGGGGAGACCATCATGAACGTCGAAGTGTCCACGCAGGCGGCATCGACCGGCCCCGTTTCGCAGGTGTGCAGCCGGCACGGCGAGCCGGCCGCTCAGCACCGTCGGGTCAAGCTCATCTCGCGTACCCCGAAGTGGGCGTACGTGCTGCTCGTGCTCGGCTTGGTGGTGTTCGGCCTGGTGCCGTTCATCATCGTGACGCTGGCGCTGCGCAAGACTGTCAACGCGCCGGCGTGGCCCTTCTGCACGCACTGCCAGGCCCTGCGCAAGCGCCGGCTGCTCATCGGCCTGGGGCTGTTCGTCGGTGGCCTGGTGCTGCTGGTCGTCGGACTCGCGCTGCCACGCGCGATCGGCGCGATCGGCGGGCTGGGCTTCATCATCCTGGTCCTGGCCGCGGCGACCGCGGTGAGCTACTCGACCTGGCGGGCGATCTCGGGAGCCTGGGTGTCCCGGGACGGTCTCTGGGTCGAGGTCGCGACCGCGCACCAGCGCTTCGCCGAGCAGGTCGCGGAGCTGCCGGCCACGCCCGCGCAGCCGGCGCACCGGATCTCCACCTAGCGGCCGCCTTCCCCGGCCACGTGTGTGATGCTGGCGCCGTGACCAACGAGAACACCGAGTCCCGCAAGGCCCGCGCGGCGCGGCGGGCCGGCGAGTTCCCGCCGGCTCCGCCGCCCCTGCAGGTGCCCGTGCTCGACAGCCACACGCACCTCGACATCACGTTGAGCGAGGGCGGCTCGGGCGGGCCGGACAGCGTGCGGTCGGCGATCGGGCAGGCCCGCGAGGCCGGCGTGGACCGCCTCGTGCAGGTGGGCGTGGACGTGGACTCGTCGCGTTGGGGTGTGCGGGTGGCGGGGGAGCACTCCGCGGTCGTGGCGACCGTGGCCCTGCACCCCAACGAGGCCCCCCGGCTGGCAGCCCTGGACGCGGCGCTCCGCGAGATCGAGGCGCTCGCCGGTGCGGAGCGGGTCCGGGGCATCGGCGAGACCGGGCTGGACACGTTTCGCACCGGGGAGGCCGGCCGGGCCGCGCAGGAGGAGAGCTTCCGGGCGCACATCGCCATCGCCAAGCGCCACGGCAAGCCGCTCATCATCCATGACCGGGACGCGCACGCCGGCGTTCTCCGGGTACTCGACGAGGAGGGCCCGCCGGACACCGTGGTGCTGCACTGCTTCTCCGGTGACGCGGCGTTCGCCGACGAGTGCGTGCGTCGCGGGTACGTGTTGAGCTTCGCCGGCACGGTCACCTTCGCCAACGCCGGGGCGCTGCGGGAGGCGGCGGCGCTCACCCCGGCCGAGCAGATCCTGGTCGAGACCGACGCGCCGTACCTGACCCCGATGCCGTACCGGGGCCGGCCGAACGCGTCGTACCTGATCCCGCTGACCGTCCGGGCGCTCGCGGAGGTCAGGAAGACGGACCTCGACGAGCTGTGCGCGGCGATCTCGGCGACCGGGGACCGGGTCTTCGGCCCCTGGTGACCTAGTGGAGGTTGGTGCGGATCTCGTTGAGGGAACGCACCAGCGTGGCGCGTTCGCTGTCGTCGAGGCTGGCGAGGGCGCGCTCGGCAAGCTGCTGCATCTCCTCGGCGATCACCTTTTCCAGCGCCCGGCCGCGGTCGGTCAGGCACAGGCGCACCAGCCGCGCGTCGTGCGGGTGCGCGTGCCGGGTCAGCAGGCCGGCCGCCTCCATCCGGGTCGCGGCCTTGGTGACGGTGGGCGTGGCGAGGTCGAGCTGGCGGGCGATCTCGCCGGGGCTGAGCCCGTCTTCGGCCCAGAGCCGGCGCAGGATCCACTGCTGCCCGGAGCGCACCCCGTGCCGCTGGAACGCCGCCTCGCTGGCCTCGTCCATCGCGCGCTTGGCTGCCCAGAACGCGGTCTGGAAATCGTCGCTGAGCCGCTGGTCCACAGCGACGACGCTACCCTGCCACTTCTCATGATCCTGGAGGATTCTCCGTGCCCGGACACGGAAAATCCTTCAGGATCATCGAGGTGGCAAGCTAGGTGCGTGACTCTTCTGGGGCCGGCCGAGGTGCGGGAGCTGTCGGCGCGGCTGGGCGTACGCCCGACCAAGGCCCTCGGCCAGAACTTCGTGCACGACCCCAACACGGTGCGGCGCATCGTCCGCGCCGCCGACCTCGACCCGTCGGACGTGGTGGTCGAGGTGGGCCCCGGCCTCGGCTCGCTGACCCTCGCGCTGCTGCCCGCCGTCGCCGCCGTCCACGCGGTCGAGATCGACCCGACGCTCGCGGCGGCGCTCCCGTCCACGGTGGCCGAGCACGCGCCGGAGTACGCCGACCGGCTGCGCGTGCACGCGGTCGATGCGCTGCGGGTCACGGCGCTGCAGCCGCCGCCGACCGCCCTGGTCGCGAACCTGCCGTACAACGTGGCGGTGCCGGTGGTGCTGCACCTGCTCGCGGCGCTGCCGACCCTGCGCCACGGCCTCGTGATGGTGCAGAAAGAGGTCGCCGACCGGCTGGTCGCCGGTCCGGGTTCCAAGATCTACGGGATACCGAGTGTGAAGCTCGCCTGGTACGCCGACGCCCGGCACGCCGGCCGGGTGCCGCCCAACGTCTTCTGGCCGGTGCCCAACGTCGACTCGGGTCTGGTGGCGTTCATCCGCCGGGAGCCGCCCGCCGCGGTGGACCGCGAGAAGGTGTTCGCCGTGGTCGACGCGGCGTTTGCCCAGCGCCGCAAGACCCTGCGGGCGGCGCTGGCCGGGTGGGCCGGCGGCGCCGACAACGCCGAGCGGATCCTGCGCGCGGCCGGCGTCGACCCCGGTACGCGTGGCGAAGCGCTCCCCGTCGACCGGTTCGCCGCCATCGCCGCCGCGTCGGACAGGCCCGTTGGAGATCGCGGGTAAGGTTTGCGACGTGACCGAACCGCTTGACGAGGAGGACTTCGAGCGGCCCCGCCTCGCCAAGCAGGGGCCGGTGCGCGTGCGCGTGCCCTCGAAGATCAACTTGCATCTGCACGTCGGCCCGGTGCGCGCCGACGGCTACCACGAGCTGGTCACGGTCTATCACGCGATCTCGCTCCACGACGAGCTGTCCGCCCGCCGCGGCGACCGCCTGACGTTGACGATGGAGGGCGAGGGCGCCGGCGAGCTGACCCTCGACGACGACAACCTGGTGCTGCGCGCGGCCCGCGCCCTGGCCCGCCACACCCGGCGGGAGCCCCTCGCGCGCCTGCATCTGCGCAAGCAGATCCCGGTCGCGGCCGGCCTCGCCGGTGGCAGCGCCGACGCCGCCGCCGCGCTGGTCGCCTGCGACGCCCTGTGGGCCACCGAGCTGGGCCGCGACGAGCTGGCCAAGGTGGCCCGCGGTCTCGGCTCCGACGTGCCGTTCCTGGTCCTCGGCGGCACCGCGCTGGGCACCGGCCGGGGCGAGCGGGTCAGTCCGGTCCTCGCCAGCGGGCACAGCTGGCACTGGGTGGTCGCCGTCCCGCACGGCGGCCTGTCCACCCCGACGGTCTACCGGGAGCTGGACCGGCTGCGCGACTACGGCGCCGCCCCGGCCCCGGTGGGCGCCCCGGACCGGCTGCTCGCCGCGCTGCGCCAGCGCGACCCGCTGGTGCTCGCCGCGGCCCTCGCCAACGACCTGACGCCGGCGGCGCTGTCGCTGCGCCCGGAGCTGCGGCACACACTGGACGCCGGCCGGGACGCGGGCGCGCTCGCCTGCATCGTCTCCGGCTCCGGCCCGACCTGCGTATTCCTCGCCCACGACACCCGCCACGCCGAGGTGCTCGCGAAGCTGCTCACCGACAGCGGCACCTGCCGGGCCGCGCAGCCGGCATACGGGCCGGTCCCGGGAGCGCGGGTCGTCTAGTGGCCAACATCGTCAACCTCGACCGGGTCAGCAAGGGTTACCCGGCCGGGCAGCTTCTCGAAGACGTCTCCCTCGGGCTGGAGGACGACGACCGGATCGGCGTCGTCGGCCTCAACGCCGCGGGCAAGACGACGCTGCTGCGGCTGCTCACCAAGGCCGTCGAGCCGGACTCCGGCCGGGTCACACACCGCCGTGACCTCCGGGTCGCCGCCCTGCCCCAGACCCTCGACCTGCCGGTGTCCGCCACGGTGCGCGACGTGGTCATCGGCACCGCCTGGCTGCCCGAAGGCTTCGCGGCGGAGCATGAGTGGGCCGGCGACGCGGGCGTGCGCACCGTGCTGGCCGGCCTCGGCATGCCCGACCTGGGCCTCGACGCGCTGGTGGAGCCGATGTCGGGGGGCGAGCGCCGCCGGGTCGCGCTCGCCGCGCTGCTGATCCGCTCGTCGGACCTGCTGATCCTGGACGAGCCGACCAACCACCTCGACATCGCCGGGATCAGCTGGCTCGCCGCGCACCTGGTCAAGCGGCGCGGCGCGCTCGTCGTCGTCACCCACGACCGCTGGTTCCTCGATGCCGTCGCCATCCGGACGTGGGAGGTCGGCGAGGGCACCGTCCGCAGCTACGAGGGCGGGTACGCGGCCTGGACGCTCGCCCGTGCCGAACGCGCCCGGGTCGCCGCCGACGTCGAGGCCAAACGCCAGAACGTGTTGCGCAAGGAGATCGCCTGGCTGCGCCGGGGACCGCCGGCGCGCACCAGCAAGCCCCGGTTCCGCATCGACGCGGCGAACGCGCTGATCGCCGACGTGCCACCGGCACGTGACGAGGTGTCGCTTCGCCGCCTGGCCACCGCCCGGCTCGGCAAGCAGGTGTTCGAGCTGGAGTCGGTCTCCGTCGCCTATGAGCGGCCCTTGTTGACCGATGTCACCTGGAACATCGGGCCCGGCGACCGGATCGGTGTCGTCGGCGCGAACGGGGCGGGCAAGTCCACCCTGCTGCGGCTGCTGGCCGGGATCACCTTCCCGGACTCCGGGGTGGTGCGGCGCGGGCAGACCGTGAAGCCCGCCTTCCTGTCCCAGGAGCTGCGTGAGATGCCGGTGCGCCTGCGGGTGCTGGAAGCCGTCGAGGAGATCGCCCGACGGGTGACGTTGGATGATCGGGAGCTGTCCGCGGCCCAGCTCGCCGAGGTGTTCGGCTTCTCCGGCGCACGGTTGTGGGCGCCGGTCGGGGATCTCTCCGGCGGCGAGAAGCGGCGGCTGCAACTGCTGCGACTGCTTGCGGCCGAACCGAATGTCCTCCTGCTCGACGAGCCCACCAACGACCTCGACATCGACACCCTCGCCGCGCTGGAGGACCTGCTCGACAGCTGGCCGGGCACGGTCATCGTGGCCAGCCACGACCGGTACCTGGTCGAGCGCGTCTGCGACACCGTGGTGGCCATGTACGGCGACGGCAGGATCGTCGACCTCCCGGGCGGCGTGGACGACTACCTCGCCGCGCTCGCCGCCGCTTCTCCGGGCGATCTTGGTGGCAATGTGTCGCCGGGGCAGCAAGACGCCACCAAGATCGCGGAGAACGGGGGCGGCGGCACGCTCAGCGCGGGCGAGTTGCGGGCCGCGAAGAAGGAGCTGGCCCGGCTGGAGCGGCAGCTGGGCAGGTTGGAGCAGCGGGCGGCCGGTCTGCACGAGCAGCTGGCCACCCACGCCACCGACTACGAGAAGGTCGCCGCGCTCGACGCCGAGCTATGTGCCGTGCAGGCCGAGCGGGACGCGACCGAGGAGGCGTGGCTGGAGCTCGCGGAGCGGGTACCCGAGGCTTAGACCCGCAAGCCGTGGGGAAGAATGCGGCCATGGCGCATATACCGATCAACCACCCGCTGCGGCCGATCTACCGGGCAATCTCCGGGCTCATCGGGCTGTACATCCTGGTCTTCGGCATCATCGGCTTCGCGAAGACCAGGGATCTGGACTTCTTCACCACGCACGGCGAGTGGGTGCTGGGGCTTCGCACCAACCCGGCGTTCTCGGTGCTGTCGATCATCGCCGGGATCATCATCCTGGCCGGTGCGGTGATCGGGCGCAACGTGTTCGTCTACACCAACCTGGCGTTCGCAATGATCTTTTTCGTGGCCGGCCTCGCGATGATGACGCTGCTGCAGACCGAGGCGAACATCCTGTCGTTCTCGATGGTCAACTGTGTCGTGTCGTTCATCTTCGGCATGGTGACGCTCGGCGCCGGCCTCTACGGCAAGGTCGGCACACGGGAGCAGCAGCACGACGAGGACGTGTTCCGCCACGGCGAGCCGGCGCGCCAGCACTGACGGCCGTCGTTCGTCGATCTAGGAGTTGTGGCCGGACAAACCAGACATGGAGCGGCCATAACTCCTAGATCGGCGCGGTATTCAGCGGCGGCGGTTGGTGATCAGCGTCGGGTTGGCGTCGAGGTGGGACAGGCCGTTCCACGCCAGGTTGACCAGGTGCGCCGCCACGAGGTCCTTGCGCGGCTTGCGCACCTCGAGCCACCAGCGCCCGGTCAGGGCCACCATGCCGACCAGGGCCTGCGCATACAGTTCGGCCAGCTTCGGGTCGTACCCCCGGGTCTTGAACTCGGCGCCCAGGATGTGCTCGACCTGGTGGGCGACGTCGTTGAGGACGCTGCCGAAGTTTCCCGTGGCGGACATCACCGGGGACTCGCGCACCAGCACCCGGAACCCGTCGGTCTCGGACTCGATGTAGTCCAGCAATGCCAGCGCGGCCTGTTCGAGCAGTTCGCGGGGGTGGCCCGCGGTCAGCGCGGTGGTGATGCGGTCCAGCAGGGCGCGGACCTCGCGGTCGACGACCACCGCGTAGAGGCCTTCCTTGCCGCCGAAGTGCTCGTAGACGACGGGCTTGGAGACCTTGGCGCGGGCCGCGACCTCCTCGATCGAGGTGGCGTCGAAGCCGCGCTCGGCGAACAGTTGCCGCCCGATCGCGATGAGCTGTTCGCGCCGTTGGGCCGACGACATCCGCACCCGGGAGGCGGCTTTCGGAGGCGGCGCAGACGCGCTTCCGCCGCGCGGCGTCGGGGGCCGCACGGCGGTGACAGCGGACGGATCAGTATTCGGTTGGTCGGTCACGGGGCTATCGTGCCAGCCGCTTGACCGCGAGCCGGTCCTCCTTGGGCCAGCGCACGTTGGAAGCCCAGCCGAGCTTCTCGAAAATCCAAATCAACCGGGCGTTCATGTCGATCTGGCCCTTGTCGACGCCGTGCCGGGCCGAGGTCGGGTCGGCGTGGTGCAGGTTGTGCCAGCTTTCGCCGAACGACAGGATGGCCAGCGGCCAGAAGTTGCTGGCCTTGTCGCCGTCGCGGGTCTCGAAGGGGCGCTCGCCGTACACGTGGCAGATCGAGTTGATCGACCAGGTGACGTGGTGCAGGACTGCGATGCGGACCAGGCCGGCCCAGAAGATGCCCGACAGGGCGCCCTGCCAGGACCAGGTCACCAGCCCGCCGATCAGGCCGGGCAGCAGGATCGAGACGACGACGAACGCCGGGAAGGCCCGGTCGATACGCCTGATGTCCTTGTCGGCGACGAGGTCCGGCGCGAAGCGCTCGCGGTTGGACAGCTCGCGGTAGAACATCCAGCCCATGTGGGCGTACAGCAGGCCCTTGGTCAGGCCCCACACGCTCTCGCCGTAGCGCCAGGGGGAGTGCGGGTCGCCTTCCCGGTCGGAGTACGCGTGGTGGCGGCGGTGGTCGGCCACCCACTGCGTCGGGTTGCCCTCGATGGCGAGCGAGCCCGCGATGGTCAGCGCGATGCGCAGCGGCCGGTTCGCCTTGAACGAGCCGTGCGTCAGGTACCGGTGGAAGCCGGTGCCGATGCCCATGCCGGTGATCACGTAGAGCACCGCCGCCATGGCCACGTCCAACCACGTCAGTCCCCACCCCCAAGCCACCGGCACCGCGGCGACGACCGCGGCGAAGGGGATGACGACGAACGCCCAGAGTGCGATCAGGATCCCGGGGGACTGCTTGCCCTCGGTTAGTGGTTTGGGCCCTTGCGGCGTCGCGGGAGATCTTTCGAGGACTGTGGACGACATGGCACCTCTCAGGGGGGTTGCTCGGACCAACTTGCCTACGCTTACGTCACCGTAACCTACGGAACCGTAGTTTCGCACGGGATCGACCAATGTCATCCCGCCTCGTTGGCTGCCGCCGCGATCTCTCCTCGCCGCTCGTCGAGCTGTCTGCGCAGCTCGTGGAGGTGTTCATGGCCCCAGACCGCGCTTTGCAGCATCGCGATCGTGGCCACCGCCACGCGCACCGCCTCGTCCCGCCGGTCGTCCAGCAGCAGGGCCTCGATCGTCTCGCCGAGGGAGGACAGCGTCGTCTCGTTCGTGTCCGGCACCAGGTAGCCGGCCAGCCCCGGCGGGTACGGGACGCGCCGCCGGAGCTCGCGCAGCGCGTCGATGACCGCGAGCTGGTCGCTGATCCGGTCGAGCAGCCCGATCAGGCCGTAGTGGCGCGCCACCAGGCGCGGATATCCCGGGTGGCGCGCCAGCCACTCGAACAACGCCGCGTCGCCGCCGACCCGCTCGATGATCCGCGACAGCTCGGCCGCGATCGGGTTGGGCGCCACCCAGTGCGCCGGTAGGACCCGCGCCACCTGGTTGGCGAGAACCGCCTCGCCGGCCGGATCCAGCCTGCCGTCGGCGAACGCGTCGACCAGGTCGCGGTCCAGCTCGAAGTCGCCCATCTGCCGGTTTCCTCCACTCGGGAACGGTTGACTGCCCACTCCACCGGTTCACAAACCAACGTCCTGACCTGCCCAAACGTGGGCGACGTTGTCCGGTGTTGATTGATCTGGTGCCGCCGGGGGTGCCGGACAACCGACCCCGCCCGTAGCAATGAGGCCGGCGCCGAAACGGTCTATCCGGCGCCCGCGAAGCCGGAGGAGAGACCTATGACAACGAGACGGGGCGCGGCCCCCTACAACGGGGACCTCCAGCCGCTGATCGGTGCCGGCAGCACCGGAGATCGCCATGCTCCGGTGCGTCGCCTGATGCCACTTCCCCGGATGCGGATGCGTCCGGACGGGGGCCGGGGAAGTGGCATTGCGCCTTCGACGCGGTGAAAAAGGAGCCTCCACGACCAGGTCAGCGACGCTGACCACACACAGGGGAGAACATGTGAAACGCAGATTGGTGCTGAGCCTGGCCGCGGCGGCGCTCGCCGTCGCCGGTTCGGGCGCGTGGTTCGCCGTCGGCGCGCCCGACGCCAGCGCGGCCACCACGTTCACCGCGAAGGTGAACCTCAACGCCCGCGACGCGGCGTCCCTGGACGCCAACGTGGTGAAGGTCGACATGTACCTGGCCGGCAAGCCGGTCAACGTCACCTGCCAGGACCGCGGCGGCATGGCGTACGGGTCGACGATCTGGGACAAGACCACCGAGAACGTCTGGGTCCCCGACGCGTACGTGAAGACCGGCTCGGACGGCTGGGCGCCCGGCGTACCCCGGTGCAGCGACCTCGGCCAGGACGGGCACGACTACAAGGCGAAAGCCGACCTCAACGGCCGGGCCGGCCCCTCGCTGAGCGCCCGCCTGGTCGAGGAGAACATGTACCGGACCGGCGAGTGGGTCACCGTCGTCTGCCAGACCTCCGGGGACGAGGCGTACGGCTCGAAGATCTGGGACAAGACCGACGACGGCGTGTACGTACCCGACGCGTACGTGCAGACCGGCAACACCGGCTTCACCCCCGGCATCGCCCGCTGCGCCAACTCCGCGCCCAGCAGGTTCGGGTACAAGGCGTCCACGGATCTCGCCGGCCGGGACGCGAAGTCGACCACCGCGCGTGAGGTGAAGACCTACCCGGGCGGCAGCACCGTCTACATCACCTGCCAGGCCATCGGCGCCAACGCGTACGGCTCCAACATCTGGGACAAGACCACCGACAACCTGTGGGTCGCCGACCACTACCTGAAGACCGGGTACGACAGCTTCGCCCCCGGCGTGCCGCGCTGCGCTGGCGGCGACGACTCCTCGGGCAGCGGCAACGGGTACCCGGCGAAGGTCGACCTCGCCGGCCGCGACGCCAAGTCGACCACGGCGCGTGAGGTCAAGACCTACCCCGCCGGCAGCAACGTGCGCATCACCTGCCAGGCCTACGGCGGGTACGCCTACGGCTCGTACATCTGGGACAAGACCACCGACAACCTGTGGGTCGCCGACAACTACCTCAAGACCGGCACCGACGGCTTCCTGTCCAACATGCCGCGCTGCGACAACGACCCGCCGGCCGACGGCGGCGGTGGCGGGGGCGGCCCGTCGCACGGTGACTGCCGCGACGGTCACGGCCGCATCAACGGCCCGTCCGGCTCCACCGCCGGTACCCCGGCCGAGCGCATCGCCCGCGTCATCGCCACCGCGCGTTCGCAGACCGGTCGCGGGTTGAGCTACTCCTGGGGTGGCGGCGGCAAGGGCGGCCCGTCCTGCGGCATCAGCTCACCCAGCCCGGGCGGCCACTACGACTACAACGTGTACGGATTCGACTGCTCCGGCTACACCCTGTACGCGTTCTGGAAGGGTGCCGGGATCAACATCGGCCCCAACACCGGCAGCCAGTGGAACGTCGGCCGGCGCCTGCCCTACAGCGAGCGCAAGCCCGGTGACCTGATCTTCTGGTTCTCCGGCAACAACACCACCCATGTCGCGATCTACCTCGGCAACAACCGGATGCTCGAAGCGGCACCGCCGCGCGGCACCGGCAGCGTCCACGAAACCGCCGTCTACGGGTCACATTCGAAGGTCGTACGCGTGATCGGTTAACGGTTCCCGGTGGGTGGGCCGCGTGCGGCCCACCCACCGCTGTCAGCTTCACCACGCCGATGGGGCCACCCGAACTTGCCCGGTTGGGGCAGGATGCACTGCGGATGTGGCTGGCGTTGGCGGGAGGTGCGGCGTGGCGCGTCAGGAGCGACCGGTGGATCCAGCGGCGGGGCCGCTGCAGTCTTTCGCGTACGACCTGCGCAAGGTGCGCAGCGATGCGGGCAACCCGACCTATCGCGCGCTGGCCAGAGCCGCCGGCTACAGCGCCACCACACTGTCCGAGGCCGCCAGCGGGATGCGCCGCCCGAGCCTCGACGTCGTCCTGGCCTACGTCGGCGCGTGCGGCGGGGACGTCGAGGCGTGGCGTCGGCGCTGGCATGAGATGGACGCGGAGCTGGGGAGTGGCGCTTCCGCGCCGGAAACCCCCGAGGCACGGTCCACCGTGACGCCCACTGCGGCGGCAGCGGTGCCGGCCACCGGGATGCAGGTCAGCGTGACACCGGTCGCCGGGTCGCCGGGCGGGCCGCATCCGCCGCTGTCGGGTCCCGGGACCGGCCGGCCTCGGCGCTGGTGGACCCGCCCACCGGCGATCGCGGCCGCCGCGGCCCTCGTGGTCTTCGCCGCCACCGTCGCGGTGTTCTTCGGGCCCATCCGGCCGCGCGCCGCCGAGGCGCCGACCTGCCCCAAAGGGCCGGTCCGGCCGGCGTTCACCGGCACCACCTACGCCAGCGGCGCGCACGTGCGCAGCGGCCCGGCCCGCGACGAGCCGGTGCTGTTCACCATCCCGAGCAACTGCACCGTCGGGTTCGTCGGCTACTGCCTCGGCCAGAAGGTGCACGACTCCACCGGCGGCACCCCCGACGTGCGCTGGTTCAAGCTCCCCGACGGCAAAGTCGTCTCCTCAGCCGTCGTGCACGGCAATCCCCCGGTGACGCTGCGCCCGTCCCGCTGCGACCGCGACCGGCCCCTCCCCGAGACGGTCGAGCTGTCCGTCGCCGTCGACGGCGGTCTGAAACTCGCCGCCACCGGCTCCAATGTGGACATCGTCGGGTTCGCGGTCTCCGCCGTCGGGCCGGGCCCGCGTAAGTGGCGGCAGGTCGCGTTCACCGAGGCCGTCGGGTCCCGGTTCAGCGCGGTCTGGAAGGTCGAGGACGCGACGCTGCGCGAAGTCGCCGTCGCGGCCGTGGCATGTCTCGGCGGCGACGGGCCGACCGACGTCATCGACGCCGAGACCGTCCAGATCCACAACCCTGGGGTACCGGCGAAGCCCCTCACCCTGGCACCGGAAGAGGCGCGGGTCGCGTCCCGCCTCGCCTGCCAGTACCCGGGGAGGGGTTGAGGGTTCCGGCCGCGCGCCGGGCGGGTTAGCGTGCCGAAAAGGGGCACGTCATTGCCGGAGGTGGCCCATGGGACGCGACCGATGGTGGATGGCTCTCCTTCTCGGTGTGCTGCTGGGATTGCTAGCCGCGCCCCGGCCGGCGGCGGCGGCCCCGGCCGGCTATCCGATCAGCGGGATCGACGTCTCCGCGTTCCAGGGCGCCATCGACTGGGCGTCCGTCGCGGCGGGCGGCGCGGAGTTCGCCTACATCCGCGCCAGCGAGCAGGCCGGCATCCCGGATGCCTACTTCGCCGCCAACTACCAGGGCGCCAAGGCCAACGGGCTCTACGCCGGCGCCTATCATCGCGCGCGGCCCAACCTCAGCGGCGGCCAGGCGCAGGCGGACTACCTCATCGACCACGCCGGGTACGTCCGGGACGGGCGCACGCTGCCACCGATGCTCGACATCGAGTGGCCCCGGTCCAACTGGACCGACGTGAACGCCTGTTACAACATGACACCCGCGCAGCTCGTGGCCTGGATCCGCGACTTCGTCGAGGAGGTGGCGGCCCGGACCGGCCGGCTCGCCATGATCTACACGAACCCGAACTGGTGGAACCCGTGCACCGCCAGCGACACGACGTTCGGCGCCAACCCGCTGTTCAACTCCGGGTACCTGCCGAGCCCGCCACCCCCGCCGGCCGGGTGGAGCACATGGACCTTCTGGCAGTACGCGAACTCCGGGACGCTCCCCGGTGACCAGGACGTGTTCAATGGCGACTACCTCGCCCTGGCCCGGCTTGCCGGCGGCACCCCGTTCGGCCTGCTGGCGCACGCCAACGGCCACTACGTCACGGCGGAGAACGCCGGCGGCTCCCCGCTCATCGCCAACCGCGCCGCGGTCGGGCCCTGGGAGCGGTTCGACCAGGTCGACG